>JADMIO011297998.1_pt1 | contig 64118 bp, 59 predicted proteins | sample 8958161 | NCBI WGS metagenome assembly JADMIO01 (sample SAMN16585339, study PRJNA669376) | soil metagenome | isolation source: Crop rotation soil | place: USA: Cullars Rotation, Alabama | collected 2011 | reverse complement strand
GCGACAACTTGTCCACGTGGAATTCTAAGCTTAGGATCCCAATGTGCTGGAAAGGGCAAGAACGTGCACGAGGTGTTGAGCATGACTGTGCGCGAAGCGATCACGTTCTTTCGTGAAGTGCCGAAGATCACAAACCGTTTGCGCGTGCTGGACGACGTCGGGCTCGGTTACCTGCGTCTCGGACAATCTGCGACAACGTTGTCCGGCGGAGAAGCGCAACGAATCAAACTCGCCGCGCACTTGCTGAAACGGACGGGGGCAAAAACGCTCTACATCTTCGACGAGCCAACCACTGGACTACATTTCGACGATATCAATAAACTGCTGGCCGCATTTCGCGCGCTCATCGATGCCGGCGGTTCACTGCTGGTCATCGAGCACAACCTCGACGTCATCAAGACAGCCGATCACATCATCGATCTCGGAGCTGAGGGCGGCGATGCGGGCGGATACGTTGTCGGCACCGGCACGCCCGAAGAGATAATGAACATTCGTGAGTCGTACACAGGCCGATTTCTGCGCGACTACCTTGCAAAATCAAACGGTCACCTCAAATAAGATCCCACTCCGGCGACGACTGCTGTATTTCGGAATTATCTACGTCGTCTTCCTGTTGCTGTTGGTTTCCGTCGAGGTCGTGGTGCGCCTCACGCGTCCTCACGTCGACAGTCTCGAACTATTCGTCAGCGCTCCACAGCAGAAGATGCAGGTAGCGAACGAGCAACAGTCCGGCATCTTCGAAGGCGATCCGTTGCTGCTCTGGCGTTTGAAGCCAAACCTGCATAATGCGATCTGGGACTTCACGGTAGTCTCGACAAACGCGCAGAGCTTTCGTGCCGATTATCCGATCGGCGCGAAACCGGCAGGCACGTTTCGGATCGTTTGTCTTGGCGATTCGGTGACGTTTGGTTATCGTGTGCCGCCGGTATGGCCCGAGAGGCCGAACGATTACAATCCTGAGTGGCAGCCGTTTCCGATGCTCCTGGAAAAGGAGTTGCGCCAGGCGAATCCGAATCGAAGCATTGAAGTGTTTCCGATGGCGGTGCCGGGATACACGAGTCGTCAGGGTCTCGTGTGGTTGCAGCGTGATATCGATTACCTGCAGCCGGACATGGTGATTGCGAGTTTTGGTTGGAACGACGTCAGCATGAGTGATGCGCCGGACCGTGAGACGGTCGACACGCGCTGGTCGCGAGTCGCGATGCGGTGGCTGATCGATCACAGCCAGACGTTTGCGCATGCGACGCAGTGGTTGCGTTCGCGGAATACGGTGAAGCCTGTCGTGCGCGTGCCGGTGCCGCGTGTGTCGCAGCAGGAATATATTGAGAACTTCAATGCGATCGTGAGTCTGGCTCGAGATCATAAGGCGTTGGTGATCGTGATTGGCGCGCCATACCGCGACAGTGTGACGAATCCGCCTGAAGCGAAGTTGATGACCGCGTATCGCGTGGTGCTAAAACAGGCAATGCAGCAAAGCCAAACGCCGTACCTGGAAGTGCTCGAGTTGACCGAGGCGGCCGGCAGTGTGAACCAGGGTTTCTTCGGCGAGTTGATCCACCCCAATCACATCGGTCACCGTCTGCTGGCTTCTGAGCTCCTCAAGCTGATGTCTGAGCGTCACTTGCTGGGCGATTTGAAAGTTCCATCCTTTGTACCTTAGAGATTGTTAGGAGCGAGAAGATGAGTCTGAGTAAACAGATTGTTACTGATCTTACGGCGGCGATGAAGGCGCAGGACGCAGCCCGCACGTCGACGCTGCGCATGGTGAAGGCGGCAATGATGAACCGCCAAATCGAGAAAGGCTCGGAGCTGGACGAAGACGATATGCAAAAGCTGCTGCGCTCGCTCGTGAAGCAGCGCCGCGATTCCATCGAGCAGTATGAAAAAGCGGGACGCCAGGAACTCGTCGCGAAAGAGCAGGCGGAGATCGATGTGATCGAGACTTACCTGCCACAGGCTGCCTCGCAGGAAGAGATCGAACAAGCAGTGACAGCGGCCATCGCGGAAACAGGCGCAAGCTCGATGAAGGACATGGGCAAAGTAATGAAAGCCGCCCAGGCCGCCCTCGCCGGCAAGAACGCCGACGGCCGCACAGTAAGCGAAGTCGTCAAGTCGAAATTAAGTTCATAGCCACAAAAAGGCACAAAAGCACAAGACTTGTGCGGTTGCTTGATTGTGGCCCTTTCCGTATAATTCACAGCTTGCTCGAAGGCACGAGGGCTCGTCCGGTGGGTTTCGCGCCCACTTTTTCTTTTGGGGCGAGAACCGTTAAATGGGTGACAATGGGTAACGATTCGATTGCAGCAAGGGTTCAGGAACTGGCTGAACGAGTCGCAATCGATCATGGCCTCGAGCTGGTGCACGCCGAGGTAGCCGGCCCCGAGAACAAGCCGATTGTTCGTATATTCATTGATAAGCCGCAGGGTGTCACCCACGAGGATTGCTCCGCAGTGAGCATTCACCTCGGAACGATTCTGGACGTGGAAGACTTCATCCATGCGCCGTACACTCTGGAAGTATCGTCGCCAGGTCTCGAAAGAGGCTTGTACAAACGCGCCGACTTTGAACGATTTGCAGGCAGTAACGCGAAGATGAAGACGCGCCAGCCGATTGACGGCCAGCGCAACTTCCGGGGTCGCTTGCTCGGAGTAGATGGGGACGACGTGCTTTTTGAAGATCGAACGAACGGGCAGGTGCGTGTTCCTCTGGATTTGATTACGAAAGCGAATTTGGAGGTTGACGTTAACGAGGAGTTGCGCCGCGCCGGAGGGCACTAAGATAGACACATGAGTTCATCGATTGCACAAAATATCGAGGCGCTTTGCCAGGAACAGGGCATCGAGCGTGACCTCGTCATTGAAGCAATGAAGGAAGCCGTTCGTGCGGCTGCCAAGAAGCAGTTTCGCTCCGGTGAAGACATCCAGGTTGACTGGAACGCCGAAACCGGTATCGAGCTCTCCGCTTCGAAGGTCGTCGTAGACGAAGTCGGGAACCCGGCCACCGAACTGTCTATCGATGAAGCACGCGAGCTGGCCGGCGACGAAGTCGAGCTCGGCGACGCGCTGTTGCTGCCGCTGCCCATGGAAGAGTTAGGCCGCATCGCAGCGCAGACAGCCAAGCAGATACTTTTTCAGAAAGTGCGCGATGCAGTTCGCAGCAATGTTTACGAGCAATACATCGACAAGATCGGCGATCTCGTCAATGGCTATGTCAAGCGTTTCGAGCGCGGCAACATCATCGTCGACCTCGGCAATTTGGAAGCGATCCTACCGCGTTCACAACAGTCGCGCGGCGAGCAGTGGAACCAGGGCGAGCGAATTCGTGTCGTCATAAACAACGTGTCCAAGGAATCAAAAGGCCCGCAAGTCGAAGTTTCGCGCACGTCGCCCGAGCTGTTGCTGCGTTTGTTTGAGATGGAAGTGCCTGAGATTTACGACGGCACAGTCGTGATCAAATCGGCCGTTCGTGAACCCGGGGAGCGTGCCAAGATCGCCGTGATGTCAAACGAGCGTGACGTCGATCCGGTGGGCGCGTGTGTCGGTATGAAAGGCTCACGCGTGCAGGCGATCATTCGTGAGCTGCGTGGCGAAAAGATTGACATCATCGAATGGTCAGACGAGCCTTCAGTCTTTGCCGCCAATGCCCTTTCCCCGGCGAAGGTGAATCAAGTCAGAATCACCGACATCGAAAACCGCCAGATGGAAGTCATCGTCAACGAAGATCAACTCTCGCTGGCAATCGGCAAGCGCGGTCAAAACGTCCGGCTCGCAACCAAACTGGTCGGTTGGAACATCGACATTCGCAGCGAAGAAGAGATCAAGCGCGAAGTCACCGAACAGATGGGGGCGCTCATTGCTTCCGGCGAAGCGGTGCCGCTCTCGGCCATCGAAGGCGTCACGCCGCAACAGGCTGAAGCACTCGCCGCCCACGACATTAACGACATCGATGCGCTGGCAAATACTTCCATCGATGATCTCGTCGAGTTTCTCGACCTGAGTCTCGACGAGGCCGAAGTAATCCTGAATGCTGCTCAAGCGGTGATCGCGATTCGCGACCGCAGTCTCGGTGAAGCTGAAGGGGAAGAAGTAGAACAAGTGGAAGAGCAACACGCAGTTTCAGCAGAGTTTGATGAGTCAGTAAATGAGGAAGTGGAACCATCTCCAGAGTCGACTGCCGAGGGTTACGACGAAGCAGTCGAGAACGGCGTTCCGTTTGCTGCTGAATCGGAAATCATCGCCTGGGAATCGGCCGATCCCGTCGCCTTGACTGAAGCCGAAGCCATTCCGGCAGACGAGCTTTCCTTGCTGGAACCTGGTCGCGACTTGCGGCCGGACACGATTACGCCATCTCCTGACATCACCTCCTCCGGTGTCGAAGCATTCGAGAACATCGAGGAAGTGGCCCAGGAAGTTTTGGCGGAAGATGAAGAATTCGCTTCGGAGGCCCCGGCCGAAGAAGCAGAAACGCGCGCGCGCGCATCGGCTCCCGCAGTTTCGGAAGATGCTGCATCAGGCGGGAGTGTTGACGACGATGAGAACCACTGATGCAGTCATATAGTTACAACACAAATGCGCTCTGTTCGGGCCGTTTGTGTTGCCCGCTTAGCCCCTGCTGTCAGACGCCGAACTCCTGATCGACGCTGAAAGTGGTTGGGCGCGCGGTTCCCAATCACTTTTGGTTGCGATGACGCCTAAACAGCGTCAAGAAGGAGTGCATGGCAGTTACCACCTCGAAAGTTCGTATTTACGATCTCGCCAAAGAACTAAAGCTCGACACGAAGCGGCTCATTGAAGAGGTCCGTCGCGAAGGCGTCGACGTTAGTGTCCCTTCCAACTCGGTCTCGAAAGAGCTCGCCGAGAAGATTCGGAACAAGTATTTTCCGAAGAAGGAAACGACGGTTAAGCGCGCGGTCAAAGTCGTGAAGCGCGCGGTGCTGCCGACTCCGGAAGCGCCCGTTATCGAGGCTGAAGAAGAGGTTCACGAACCGGAGCCAGTAGCAGCGCCGGCGCCTGCATCAGCCGAGCCTATCGAAGCTCCCGCAACGACGCCAGCACCGGCAGCGCCACGGCAACCAGTCACGCGACTCGTCAAGAAAGTAGCGCCGCCACCGGTGCACGTGGAACCTCCACCGATTATGGAGCCCGTCGCTCCGTCACCAGTCGCCATTGAAACGGCGCCGGTTGTTGAAGAGCCGATCGTTGAAGAGCCCGTACGAGCGCCTGAGATCGTGGCGCCGACAAATGGCGCTGAAGTGAAAGCGCCCGTGGCGCCGCCTGCACCTGTGCCTGTGGCGCCGCCTCCGCCTTCGCGACAAGTCAGAGTTTTGCGTCCCACTGCGGCCGCACTCAACGCGGGCATCAGGCCGGGCGAGCGAGCTCCGGCGCCGCCTCCGCCGCCAACAGCTCCACCGCGGGAACGCAGCCCAGAGCGCAACCGGCTCCGCGAAAGACCGTCATTACCTCGATCCGAGAGACTGGGAACGCCCGGCGAGACGGCCACGCCGCAAACTACTTACATCCCGCCGCCGGATTCAGGGCGCCGTCGTTCCAGACGCAGCAGTCCGCGCGGAGGCCGCAAGATTGAGGGTAAGGCTGGCAAGTTCGACAAGGGCGATTTCATTCCACCGCCAAGGGCAATGTCGCTTGAAGATCGTATCGCCACGCGGCTCGACATTCCGGGTTCAGGCGAGCTGAAATCAGTACGACTGATCGAAGGCTCCACCGTCAAAGAGTTTGCAGAGAAACTCGGAATCAAGCCGAAGGACGTCGTGACGCTGCTGTTGCAGCGCGGCGTTTTTGCCACCATCAACCAACCGTTGATGGACGACGTCGCCGCCGATCTCGGCAGGCGCTTCGGCTACGACGTCTCATTCGTCCCGTTTGAAGAGATGGTCGCGGAGGAAGAGTTTGAAGAACTGATCGCGGCTGACGCTGACGACGTTGAACTGCCGCGTGCGCCTGTCGTCACTGTGATGGGCCACGTCGACCACGGCAAGACGTCGCTGCTCGACGCGATTCGCACGACTGATGTTGCCGGCGGTGAGGCCGGTGGTATCACGCAGCACATCGGCGCGTACAGCGTGCAGGTTCCGAATCCCGACAATCGTGATGAGACTCGTCGCGTCGTGTTTCTGGATACGCCCGGTCACGAAGCGTTTACGATGATGCGCGCGCGCGGTGCAAAAGCGACCGACATCGTCGTGCTCGTCGTCGCGGCTGACGACGGCGTGATGCCGCAGACGATCGAAGCAATCGAGCACTCGCGTGCCGCGGGTGTTCCCATCATCGTCGCCATTAACAAGATCGACAAACCTGACGCGAATCCCGACCGCGTCAAACAGGAACTCGCCACGCAGGGCCTCTCGCCACTCGAATGGGGCGGTGACACGGAAATGGTCCAGGTCTCTGCGAAGAAGCGACAGAACCTCGAGACGCTTCTCGAAACGATCCTGTTGACGTCAGACATCCTGAACCTGCGCGCCAGTCCGACGCGTCTCGCCTCCGGAGTTGTGCTGGAAGCGAAACTCGATCGTGGGCGTGGTGCGGTAGCGACAGTGCTCGTGCAACAGGGCACGCTGAAAATTCACGAACCTTTCATCGTCGGCCAGATATCCGGCAAGGTTCGGGCGATGTTCAACGATCGCGGCGAGCCGATCACCGAAGCGGGACCGGCAACACCGGTCGAAGTGCTGGGCTTGCAGGGAGTGCCGCAGGCCGGCGAGAGCCTCCAGGTAGTTTCCGATATCACCAAGGCGCAATCGATTTCGCAGCATCGCCAGATGTTGAGTCGCCAGGCAACACTGCTACAGACGACGAAGCGCGGTATCGAGGCGCTGGGCGAGAGTGAAGTCAAGGAACTGCTCGTCATCATCAAGGCCGACGTGCAGGGTTCGGTGGAGGTGTTGAAGTCAACGCTGCAAAAACTCTCGACCGAGCGCGTGAAGGTGAAGGTGATTCGATCGGGCGTGGGCGCGATCACGGAGTCAGACGTACTGCTTGGTTCTGCCACGCAGGCGGGATCGTCGTCTTCGGCGGTAGTCATCATTGGCTTCAACGTGCGGCCTGAAGCGCGTGCGGCTGACGTGGCGAAGCAGGAGTCGGTTGATATTCGTCTCCACTCGATCATCTACAAGGTCGAAGAAGAGATTCGCGCGGCGATGATCGGCATGCTCGAGGCAATCGAGAAAGAGCGCATCATCGGCAAGGCTTCTGTGCGAGAAGTGTTCCGTGTTCCGAAGGCAGGCACGGTCGCGGGTTGCATGGTCACCGATGGATCAGTGCGTCGCAACGCGCGGGCGCGTCTGATTCGCGATGGCGTAGTGAGCTGGGAAGGCAACATCGGGTCGCTGCGGCGCTTCAAGGATGACGTCGCCGAAGTTCGCGAAGGCTTTGAATGCGGTATCAGTCTGGAAAACTTCAATGACGTGAAGGTTGGCGACCAGATTGAGGCGTACGTAGTCGAGCGAGTAGCGGCCACGGAGTTGTAAGGGCGCGAGGTTATGCGTCGGATAGAAAGAACAGCAGACACTCTGAAAGAAGAGATTGCTCAGATTGTCGGCTACGAGTTGGAAGATCCGCGTTTGACGATGGTCACGGTTACGGACGTTCGGCTTTCGGCTGACAAACGCGCGGCGCGTGTTTACGTCACGATCGCCGGTGACGAGAAAGAGCACGAGGCAGCGCTGGCAGCTCTGAAGCACGCCGCGCCTTACGTACGAAAGCAACTCGGCCTCTCGCTTAATCTCCCACGCACGCCTGAGATTCACTTCGTGCGCGATCGGGTTGAAGAAGAAGGCGAACGCGTCGATCAACTGCTTCAGGAGATCGAGCGGGAATGGGAAAGTAAAGGAAAGGAAAATGATCGTTAGATAGATCTGAGAACGATCTATCGTGCTCCAGTTGCAATTATGCTTAGTCAAGTAGTCGAGCTGATCGAGGCAAAGCGTCGTTTCGCGATCACCTCGCACATTCGTCCCGATGGTGACAGTTTGGGATCGTCACTAGGTCTTTACTGGTTGTTGCGCGCGCTCGATAAAGACGTCGAAGTGATCATGCGGGATCCAGTACCGCACGCGTATCAACAACTACCCGGCGCCAATGATGTACGCGTTACCCCGGCTGTGGATCCGTCTTATCACGCGGTGTTTGTAATCGAGTGCTCCGACATTACCCGCCCCGGCCTCGCGGATCTCGAGAAACAGTTCGTCGTCAATATCGATCACCATTCGACAACCGCGCTCTTCGGCAATATCAACTGGATCGACTCTACTGCTTCTGCGGTCGGCGAGATGATCTACAACCTCTGCAAAGCGACCGGAGTACGAGTCACCAAAGAGATCGCCGAATGCGTCTACACGGCCTTGATAACCGATACCGGCTCCTTTCATTACTCAAACACGACTGAACGCACGTTCAAAGTTGCTTCCGAGCTCGTACGCACTGGCGTGAAGCCTGCGAAGACTGCTGAAGCCGTGTTTGCGAGTTATCCATGGAGCAGGATTCAGTTGATGGGTGCGGTGATGTCGACGGCGAGGCGTGATGATAGCGGACGCGTCGCGTGCATGCGGCAGTCGCTCGAGATGCAACAGCAGGCGCACGCTTCTGACGAAGACGCGGACGGGTTTGTTAACTACCCGCTGACTGTCGGCGAAGTAGAGGCGGTGGCGCTGTTGAAAGAGTGCGAGCCGGGAATCTACCGCACAAGCCTGCGATCGAAAGGCGACGTCAACGTTGCGAAGGTCGCGGAGAAGTTTGGCGGTGGTGGTCATCGGAATGCCGCGGGTTGCACGTTGAAGGGAAGCTGGGAAGAAGCTGAAGGCACGATCGTTTCTCTTTTGCAGGACGCAGTGAAGCGCGCGAACGGCGGCCGCGACATCACCGAAGACGCGTTGAAAGAAACCGAATCAGTAATTTAGCCGCAAAAAGGCACATAAAGCACAAAACTTGTGGCTAAAGAAAAGAAATATAAGTGGCGCCGCGCGGACTACCAGGAGAAAACGCGCGGGCTGCTGATGGTCCATACAGGCAATGGCAAAGGCAAGACAACCTGCGCGCTCGGCCTGATGATGCGCGCCGCCGGACGCGGACTGAAGTGCTGCATGATCCAGTTCATGAAGTCACGCCACGACCGCTATGGCGAACACGTTTCGGCGGAAAAGCTCGGCATTGAAGTCCACACGATGGGCGATGGCTTTACGTGGGACACGAAGAATCCGGAACAGGACATCAAGACTGCACGCGAGACGTGGGCACTCTGTGTTGAGAAACTGCGGTCAGGTGACTACGACATGCTCGTATTCGACGAGCTTGTCTACGTGCTGAGCTATAAGATGCTGCCCGTTGCAGAAGTCGTCGAAGAGTTTCGTGCAATGCGCGCCGCGCAACCTGCCTTGCACATCGTGGTGACGGGCCGCGACGCACCGGCAGAGTTAATCGAAGCGGCTGATCTCGTCACCGAGATGACCGAGATCAAGCATCCTTTCACTGCCGGGATTCGCGCGCAACAGGGGATCGAGTTCTAGCTGCGGATTCCACTGATTTGCGGATTGTGCTACCCTTCCCCGCATTCCTATGGCCTGGTTCAGTAAGAAAAGTAAACGGATAGAGGCTGTTCCGCCCGAAGAGCGCGTAGTGAAGACGGAAAACGTCTTCGTTAAATGCGAGGGGTGTGAAGCGCACCTGTACAAAGGTGAACTCGAGGATGGCCTGCAGGTGTGCAAAAACTGCGGTTATCACTTCCGCATCGGCGCGCGCGAACGGCTGCGCTTGTTGTTCGACGACGGTAAGTTTGAAGAGCTTGACACGGAAGTGATCTCCATTGATCCGCTCGCGTTTGTCGACAGCAAACCTTACGGTGAACGACTCGAGCAGGCGCGGGAATCCTCAGGACTGCCGGAAGCAATCATCAACGGCCGTGGGACGGTGGGCGATCATCCGGTCGTTGCCGGTGCGATGGACATGACGTTCATCGGCGGCTCGATGGGTTCAGCCGTCGGCGAAAAAGTCACGCGACTAATCGAACGCGCGATGGCAGAGCACAGCGCCGTCGTCATCTTCTCTGCCTCCGGTGGCGCACGCATGCAGGAGGGCACGCTCTCGCTGATGCAGATGGCGAAGATCTCTGCTGCCCTCGCGACGCTGGATGAAGCACGTCTGCCGTTCGTTTCCGTGCTGACAGATCCGACGACGGGTGGTGTCACCGCGAGTTTCGCGATGCTGGGCGACGTCATCATCGCGGAGCCAAAAGCCCTCATCGGCTTCGCGGGTCCGCGAGTTATCGAGCAGACGATTCGACAAAAACTGCCGAAGGATTTTCAGCGATCCGAGTTTCTTCTGGATCACGGCATGATCGACGCGATAGTCGATCGCCGCGAGTTGCGCGATTACATCACCAGGCTGCTGAACTTCATGATGAATCCCGAGATTCACGGCGAGTCAGACATTGAACGAGCGCGCCGCGCCGCAAAGATCAAAGATTAGCCACAAAAAGGTTCCTTTTTGTGCCTTTTGTGCTTTTTTGTGGCTATGAATTTTGACGAGGCCGTTCAATATCTTTTAAGTCTTGGACACGAGACTCTGGCGATCAAGCTGGGCCTCCGCAACACTGAACTTCTTTTCAACGCTCTCGACAATCCCGAACGCGCGTTTCCCTCAGTCCAGATCGCCGGCACAAATGGTAAAGGCTCTACGGCTGCCATGCTCGACTCGATCTGTCGTGCGGCCGGCATCAAGTGTGGTCTTTACACGTCGCCCCATCTCGTCTCAATCACCGAACGAATCAGGATCAACGGCAATGAAATAACCCACGAAGATTTTGCGGCTTGCGCTACTGTCGTTCGCGACGCTTCCGAACAACTCGAAGCTCTGCCAACTTTTTTCGAACAGGTAACTGCCATCGCCCTGCTCGCCTTTCGTAATGCCGGAATCGAATTGGCGATTCTCGAAACCGGACTCGGCGGACGGCTCGATTCGACTACTGCCGCAAACGCGCGCATCGTTGCCATCACGCCGATAGCGATGGACCATGAAGAGTATCTTGGTTCCACGCTCGAGAGTATCGCCGCCGAAAAGGGTGCGATCATTCGACCGGGTGTAGAAGCAGTCATTGCCAAACAACCGCGAGCCGCACTCGAGGTGCTACTGAGGCGTTGTGAGGAAACCGGCGTGAGGCCAACGGTCGTCAGGGACACACACACGATCGACGAGATTCTTACTGACGGCCGGTTTTGCGTCACGTTTGCAACCGCTATGGAGTCTTATCTGAGAGTTTGGTTAGGTCTGCGCGGCGAGCACCAGATTGAAAATGCGGCAGTGGCAATTCATTTGGCCGAGCTGATGCGAGCGGAAGGCTTCGAGATTCCACACTCCGCCATCGTGAATGGACTGGAAACCACGAGGCACGCCGGTCGGCTCGAACGGATTCCACACGAACCGGCGTTCTTAATCGACGGCGCTCACAATCCCGCCGGTGCCCAGTCACTACGCGATTATCTCGACGAGTTTGCGCAGCGGCCGCTGACGCTGGTGTTTGGCGCGATGCATGATAAGCGACTCGACGACATAGGCGAGATCCTGTTTCCGATCGTGGATCTGCTAATACTAACCACCACCGAAAACCCTCGCAGCGCATCGGTCGAGATGCTTGAGCCTGTAGCACATCGCTTCGCCAAAGGAAACATCGTCAAAACAGAATCAAGTGCTCAGGCGCTGCGGATTGCAACTGAAATGACACCTTCGCATGGTCTAATCTGCATCGCCGGATCGCTGTACCTCATCGGCGAGATGCGTCCGTTGATTTTGCGGCTGGCCCAGGAAAAACATCATGACAACGCCACCTAAAGAACTGCCAAAGATACTGAACAGTCAAAAAGTATTCGACGGCCGCGTATTTAAAGTCACTGTCGATACAGTGAGTGAGGGTGAACTCACCTACCAGCGCGAGGTGGTGCACCATCCCGGCAGTGCAGTAATTTTGCCGGTACACGAAGATGGGACTGTTGTGCTCGTACGGCAGTATCGTCATCCCACGGTGCGTTACCTGCTCGAAGCTCCTGCGGGAACGCTTTCCGACGGCGAGCGGCCGGAAGCGGGCGCTGCACGCGAACTGGAAGAAGAGCTTGGACTCACCGCTGCGCGCATGGAGAAATTGTCTGAGTTCTTTGTCTCGCCGGGCTTTCTCGAAGAAAAGATGTGGGTGTACCTGGCAACGGAGCTTTCAGAAGGGAAACCACGACCCGATGAGGACGAGATTCTCGACGTCGTCCGTTTACCCATTGCTGAGGCGCTCGAGATGATCACGAGCGGTGAGATTCAGGATGCGAAGACGATCATCGCGCTGATGATGGCCGCGCCGCTAGTAGGCTCGCCCTTGTTGCAGATCGAGTATCCGGCTGTTTAGCTACAAAAAAGCACAAAAGTCACAAAACGAATAATTCAGTTTTTAATTCATGTGACTTTTGTGCCTCTTTGTGGCTAAACTCATTTAAGTGTCTACTGAAGAATCTTCCCAACAAGTAGCGCCACTACCAGAACAGCCAATCTCCCGGGCCGTGTGGTGGATGGAGTGGTACGACGTCGCGAGAGCCGTAGGCCTCTGGGTCATCAGTGTTGCGCTGATCGTCCTCATTCCCACGATCTACGCCATACCATATTTGGTCTACCGGATCGTAAAGTTTGGTCCACCTTCCCCGCAGGTACTCGCGACAGACAAGACGCTGATCTTCTTCTCGGTGGTGGGCATTCTGCCGACCCATCTGCTTACTTTGACCCTCGTCTGGATGGTGGTGACGAATGGTGGGCGGCGCCCGTTCTGGAAAACGATTGGATTCGAATGGCCAAAAAACACCAGCCCGCTGATGGCCACGCTGCTGAGCGTTCTGCTGGCAATCATTCTTTTCGGTCTCGCGTGGGCAATCACAATGTTTTACGGCGAGAGAAAGACCGACCTCGACATCATCATCGAGAGCTCCATGTATACACGCGTGGCGACTGCCCTCGTTGCGGTGGTCACGGCGCCACTGGCCGAGGAGCTGATTTATCGAGGTGTGCTTTACAGTGCACTCGAAAAAGCGGCCGGCATGGGAGTGTCGATCGCCGTGGTGTCGTTGCTTTTCGCGGGTGTGCACGTTTGGCAGTATCGCAACAATCTCGCTGTGATTCTGGTCATCACTTTACTCAGCATCACGTTGACGGTGGCACGCGCCGTGACGGGCAAGCTGCTTCCTTCCTTTATCATTCACACCGTCTTCAATGGAATTCAGTCAGTGCTGATCGTGCTGAGCGGGTTCGTCGATAAAAATATTTTCAAGTAAATGAGCACGTACGACGTCGTGGTTGTAGGAGGCGGTATTGGTGGTCTTGCCGTCGCGGCGTTGTTGTCTGCGCGGGGCATGAATGTTTGCCTGCTGGAAAGGCAATCGCAGCCTGGCGGATGTATCGCGCGGGTTGAGTTTTCCGGGCATGACTTCGAACCGGGCATGGGACTGTACACGTCGTTTGGTCCGGGCGAGATTTACGAACAGGTCTTTGCTGAGCTGTCGGTTGATATGCCTGAGGTGACACGGCTGACTTCGCCTTATGTGCTGCGGCGCGCAGATGGAAGTGACGTGAGCATAGCTACCGCGCCGCTCTATTTGATTACGGATGGTCCGGCAAGTTTGGCTGAGCGGCTCGCCGAGTCGATCAAACGCAGTGGGGGAATGGTGCGTTTGAATAGCCCGGTGCTGCGGCTTGCCTACGACGAATCGGGACGTGCCGTTGGCGTCGATCTGCTGAGTGGCGAGAGAGTTTTTGCGAAAAAAGGCATCGTCAGCAATCTGACCATCTGGGACACGTACGGGAAGCTCGTTGGGTTGAACCGCACGCCACCGGAAATCAAGAAGCAATTAAACGCGTTGCGAGGGGCGGGTGTCTACGTGGTTTACGCGAGCATGGAAGCGGCGGCTGTCGCTCGTTTGCCTGCGGAACGTATGCGTGTTGAGGACAGTGAAGGTGAGTTTACGTTGGCGATATCGATGAATACGGTGGCGCCCGTAGGGAAGCGCGCGGTCACGTTCGTGACACGCACCGAGATCGATTCGTGGTTTGCGTACCAGTCAAGTGAGGAAGATTACGAGCAATGGGATCAGGAAGCGCTGGAGCATTTCTGGGACCGATTGCACGCGGCCCTGCCAGAACTCGGCAGTGATATCGAGATCATCGAGACCGCCAATCCCCGGACCTATTACGACTCGACGCGCCGGAAGCTGGGAATGGTGCTGGGAGTTCAAGAACCACTCATAAACCACCAAACGTCAATACCGAATCTTTTTGTGGTTGGGGATACCGTAACTTTGGTTGCAAAGGTCGATATCGTAGTTCAAGCTGCAATCTCGCTGGTCAGGACAGTCCTTACACAGGATTGACAGGATTTGCAGGATGGACAAGATTATTGTATAGACGCACTAGACAATTATGTTCGTAACGGTTGATGAACGAGACGTGAGGCCGCTGTATCAGCAGCTAGTTGATGAGATTAAGACGCTGATTGCGCGCGGGGAGCTTGGGGAAGGGACGTTGTTGCCGCCTGTGAGGCAGGTGGCGTCAGACCTCGGTGTGAACCTCAATACCGTCGCTTTCGCCTATCGCCGCCTCCAAAAAGAAGGTTTGATCCGTGTCCGACATGGCTCGGGCGCCATGGTTATCTCACAAACCGTCCGGGAAAAGCCTGACGACCGCCTCCGCGCTCAATTACGAACGGCCCTGACACAACTCATCCTGGCCGGACTAAAACAGCCCGAAATCAAAGCGATGGTTAACGAGGAATTGGACGAGCTGAGCCGTCAGTCGCGCTGATTGTCTTTGCGCGCCGGCAGCCGCGAGCCGGAGTCACGATCGATCATCCGTCCGGGCTGCGGTCCCATGCCGGTCGATGGAACTGCTGGATTCGGTGTGACTGGTGCCGAGGGCGTCGCACCTGAAGATGTGGTTCCTCCAGGACTATTGGAAGTGGTCGTCGGCCAACGGTACCCATTCGTCACAATCGGGTAAGGATTGTAAATAGAGGTCGGATACCATGAGCCATAAGGAGAGCTCCAGCCGTAATAGAACGGCAGGAACGTGTAACAGCCCGCCACCCGGTTATAAAACCACAAGCCTGACGAGCGCGAGAACGGATCCCAATTGCTGTAAGTAGCGAACGCTGAATTGAGCATTCCCTGGTTAATGCGGCGATTGGCCTTGGCCAGCGTTTGCGCGCGCTCTTTACTCCAGACCTCGACGTCTTCCTGATTCTTTTTCTCTTCCTTGGTCAGTTTGGCGACGCTCACGTTGGTGGCGCTGAAGATGACCTTGTTTCCACCTTTAATCTTCGTGTGGGAATCGCTAAGAATTACGCGGCCTTTTCGTACTATCAACTCCGTAGCATCGTCAGGAACGACGTTGAGCCTGTATAGCCCCTGCCGCACAATCGCGAGCTTTGTATGCGGCGTGCTGATGTTGATATTCAGGTCAACGCCATCCATTCCTGTCGCTTCGACAATCGCAGTGCCGCGAAGCAACCGGACTTCCAGGTTTGAGAGCGTATTATCGGATAACTCGACCTCGGAATTGCCGCCGACACGCAGGTAAGAACCAGGATTCAGGAGGATTTCGACACGCCCGTCGGAGGCCGTCTTCACCCGATCCCCGGCATTCAGATCGTCCGTGATCATCAGTTGCTGCCAGTCGGTTTCTCCGGGGCCATGAACGCTGGCCTGGCCACTAATGGCGTTGATTCCGCCTGCTTTGGCCGAAATCACGAACTTCTCTCGATTTTGAGCAAGGCTGACGATTGCACAGCAAAGTATGATGGCGACTGAAAAAATGAACAATGCCGGGAGGCTGGAAGTTCTTCTCATCGAGATACCCTCCGATTCGCGAAAAATTGTTGGGCGGGGCGCGGTCTCCTGAGCATTATAGTCTGGTCAGGGACATTTACAACCTTTAAGCCGCAGATTCGGCGGCTTAAGTTCCAGTTTTTGCGTAATAGCCGCGCTTGGTGCGCGCGAATAGATCGGCGTGATTCTGCAAATGAACCTCGACCGAGCGCCATTTGCCGTCGAGTGACCTGTTCGTCGGCCGGTAACCAATGCTGTAAACAGTGCTGAGGTCGCGCACTACCTGTGCATAAACGGTATCGAGATCACTCAGACGTTCAGCCTTGTACATCGGCGTCCCGCACGCAGTCGCTATCTGAGCGAGTTGTGTGCGCGCCAGGGCATAAGCTTCGCGCGGAACGTGATAACGCTTCACATTCTCTTCTTCCGTGTCGAGGTAGATGGGAAAGACGATCGTCTCCGAATTTCTGATTGTATCCAGTAGCCGTTCGAACGGAATTCTTGAGCCGGGACCGGGGACGTCAGGAAGCGCGTTGTCGATGCCGTCAGTCATCACTACTATCGCACTGCGGCGCAATCCCGATTTCTGTGGAATCAAATCCCGCAGCACCCAATCCAGCGCGTCCCAGAAGTTAGTGCCGCCGACGGCTTCGTCCATCTCGTCGATCGTTTTCTTGAGCTTCTTGCGGTCCAAACTGAAGGTTGAATAGAGCGCCGGCTGATCCGTGAAAGTCACGAGCGCGATACGATCCACGTTGCGAGCTGCATCCACGAAACGCTTCGCCGAGTTACGGATCATTTTCAGATTTTTGGAGTTCGAGCCGGAAAGGTCGAGCAGCAGTACGAGATCAAAAGGCGTATCCGCAGCGGCAAAGAACGAGATCTCCTGCGGAACTCCGTCTTCTAAAACTACGAAATCTTTTGGTTCGAGTGCGGGCGGCGGATTGTTGGGCGCAGATCCGAGCACACTGACTTTCAAGTCGACGAGATCTGAATCGATGCGAATAGTCTCGACCGGATCTTGCGCGGCAGCAATGCTGCCAAGCAGCAACGCTAACAGCAAAGTTCCGGTTACAACTATTCTACTTTGCATAGTACCCACGTTTGCCGCGCGGCACTGCATTCGGGCGACTGACTGTTATGTGAATCGCTCGCCACTGTCCGTCGCGTACGCTGTTTGAAGGCCGGTAAGCCAGACTATACATCGTTCCCAGATCTGCCACGACTTGCTCGTAAGCGCCGGCGAGATCGGTCAATTTCTCCACTTCGTAAAAAACGCCGCCGCCCGCATCAGCCATCTCCTTCATGCGATCGTGACCCGCGTCGAAGGCCTCAGGCTGTGTATCCAGCGGACTCATCGCCTGGTACTCGGTGTTCAGCCACAGCGTGTACAAGACACCATCGAATTCCTGAATGTTCCGTAGCGTTTCCTGGTAAGTGTGCCGCGAACCCTGTTGTCCACTGATACCAGGAATTGTTCCATCCAGACCGTCGCTCATCAAGACGATAGCGCACCTTCGCGACTTCTTCGATTCCTTTAACACCTCATCCATCGCGAAGTTTGTCGCGTCGTAAAGCTTTGTATCGCCGCGCGCGGTGTCGATAGTTTCGATTCGCTGGCGCAGCAACTCGCGATCGGCAGTGAGAGTCGAAACTACGGTTGCTTCACCCGCAAAAGTGATCACGCCGATGCGGTCTCCGGGCCGTGCTGCCGCGACGAAGCGAAGCGCAGCTGCGCGAATAAGTTTGACGACTTCTCTCGTCGATCCGGAGAGATCGATCAGCAGAACCAGATCGAAAGGTGCAGACGACGAGTCAAACTGGACAATACGCTGTTCCGCGCCATCCTCGAACAGTTTGAAATCTTCCTGCCCCAGACCCAGCAAGCCGCGATTAGTGCCACGATCGATAACGCTGATGTTGAGTGTTACGAGTTGCGAGTCGACGCGAATGACGTCGCCCTCGCTGACTTCGTCGTTGCTAACCGGTTCGGCAGGAGTTCCCGCAGGCGTTTTGGAACTACCGGGACCGATGAGCTCAGGTTCTTTCGGAGCTGGAGGGCTGGAGGTTTCTTCTGCTACTACGGGATACGACAACAGGATCTCGCCGGACTGCGTCTGTATGTCAAGTTTCCGGGCACCATCCCCGATGCGCGTTTGGAACGACTTGGTTACTACAAGCGGAGAGACGCCGAGATTCGACTTAATGGTGCCTCGCAGCGACCGGGCAGTGATGTCGGCATTGTCAGGAACTTTGATTTTGAGATTGATCTGGACGACGGGATCGATCGGCCGGCGCACAACCGAGATGGTGAGCAGCCCGCCACGATTGTCGACGATGATTGGAGACCTGGTTAACCTGATGGAGCCATCGCCACCGACACTCGCAGACACGGCGACGTAGTTGTTGCGCCACAGCTCGGCATTGACGTTGCCAAAGTCGTTGCGGACTTTTAGCTGCCCGCCGGCAGGCAAGTCGATGCGAATTTCATCGTCGGCGTAGGCTGTCGTAGGGGAGAAGGCTGCTAAAAACAGCAGGCCCAGAAAGGCCCCTTGAACCTTCAAGAACATAACAACGTGGCGATGATAACAAATCAGTCATAATCCGTGTAATCCGCGGTTGGTTAGCCATAGATTACACGGATCAAGGCTCGATGAGATCGAGCATTGAAGTTGGGTCCTCGGCAGGCGCGGGCGGAGCCGGCGGCGGCGGCGCACCGGCCAGATCCGAGATTTTCAGTAGCAGGTTGTTCTGATTCGTCGCATACGGCAACGCAGTTTCAATACTGACCACACCGTCCCTGATGTATCGCTCAATGACGGTGTCGAAAGTCTGCATGCCATCCTGATCACCCTGTTCCATCGCGTCGATCAGCGACTTCCCTTCCGATTCGCCCTTCTCGATGTATTCACGAGTACGCATCGTCGATTTAAGGATCTCAATCGCTGCGACTCTTCCCTTCCCGTCTGTAACCGGAATGAGCCGCTGGGAAACAATGAAGCGGAACGACTGCGCCACCCGCGTCCGGATCGCTTTCTCCTCGTTCTTGGGAAACACTCCGATGATTCGATCCACAGTCTTCGACGCGTCAATCGTGTGTAGCGTCGACAAAACGAGGTGACCAGTCTCAGCAGCTTCGAGTGCGACTTCGATAGTCTCACGATCGCGCATCTCACCAACCAGAATCACTTTTGGCGCTTGTCTTAAAGCAGCGCGGAGAGCGACTGCAAAGCTGGGCGTGTCGGAGTGAAGCTCACGCTGGTGGATGGTGGAGTTTTTGTGTGTGTGCAGGAATTCAATAGGATCTTCGATGGTAACGATGTGGTAGTAGTGAGTCTCGTTAATCAGATCGATGATCGCAGCGAGGGTCGAGCTCTTGCCGCTTCCAGTTGGGCCAGTCACGAGGACAATGCCGTTCTTGATATCTACTATCTCTTTCAGTTGTTCCGGAAGATTGAAATCACTGAATCTTGGCGGCCGCATCGGAATCACGCGCATGACGATCGCGTGCGTGCCGCGCTGCTTGAAGATATTGACGCGGAAACGAGCGTCGCCAGGAACGCTGAATGACAGGTCAGCGGAGCCAGTCTTTTCTAAACTATCGACCGCCGTTTGTTGATTCCCAATAATTAGCTTGGCAATGCCCGCGGTATGGGCCGGCAACAGCTTCTCGAGACCGGGAATTCGCACCGGCACGAGTTTTCCTGCCAATTCGATCTGCGGCGGGCGTCCGGGGCTGAATATCAGATCGCTCACCTTGTCTGAAGCCCGCAGCATTTCTCGCAGGACGGTAACGAAGTTTGGAGGTGGTGGGCCCGCAGGCTGAGTGGTTGCGGTAGTTGTTTGTTCGCTGCTCATTTTGGAACTTTTTGTTTAGCTGGCGCGTCAAAATCAGCGACAAGTTTCGCCAATGAATATTTGTCAGGTGAAGAACAAACTACTTCCAATTTCCGTACATCCAAGTGTTCGTTCTATGAAGAGCACGGCAGCCGAAAAGTTGGGCCGTGCTACGAAATTGAAAAGAAAGGCGCTGGAAACATGGCAACCTACAGAGATCCTGTGCGATGCTTTGCACCACTGGAAGTAATCGAGCGCCTGCTGGAAATTCGTGTTGAAGCAGGTTACTCGCCTGCCGTCTATCTTCTTTCCCCCGATGATTTGGCAGATTATCTCGATGCATATGGCTTTGATGTGTATGCGTTATCGGAGACTGAAGCTGAGTTTCACTTTGGAGATTATCGTGCTCCACTCGCACCGGGCGGTGACCACGCTCACTGCTCGCTGACCGCACACTAGCTTCACAGATACTTTAGCGATTGGCAACGCATTTGTAGGGGCGGCACTCGGTGGCCGCCCCTTCGTGCGAAAGAGTGCGGCTTTACTTTAGCGCTTTGATAATGAAGAACGTCACGTCGTCGTTCGCGCCCGCATTGGCAGTCCACTCCAAAACCGCCATCTGCAAACTCGCGATGAGTTCACGTGCCGAGAGATTATAGTGGTCTTTAACTGCCTGCGCGAGACGATCGCGCCCAAACTCCACTCCTTCCGGATTCGACGCTTCCGTCACACCGTCAGTGTAAAGCACCAACACGTCACCCGGCTCGATTAGCAAGTGGTTCTCGTGATAGCGCGTGTTCCGAAACATGCCCAGGGGCTGTTCGCCCTGGAAGAGGTAACGAGCTTCGCCTTTGGCATTTAACAGTAGCGGCGGATTGTGACCCGCATTCGAATACGAAAGGCTTCGATTCGAAGCGTCCAGGATTCCGTAAATTGCCGTGACAAACTGGTTGCGCTCGATCGACTCCCACAACAAGTAATTCACTTTAGCGAGAGAGATGTTTGTCGCATAACCGATGTGAGTCGCAGCGCGCAGGCTGGCGCGCAGGAACGACATCAGAATCGCCGCCGGCACTCCTTTGCCTGACACGTCTGCGATCACGATCCCAATTTCATCCTCGTAGATTCGCACCCAGTCGTAGTAATCGCCTGATACTTCTTCGGTCGGAAAGTTATAGGCACTGATGTCGAACCCCGCCAGCTCCGGATCCTTCGGCGGTAACAGCTCGAGTTGGACCTGGCGCGCCACTTCCAACTGGCCCTGTAATCTTTTCTTTTCGATCAACTGTTCGTGCAGCATCACCTTCTCGATGATGATCGCCACCTGCGACGCCAGCAGCATCAACACTTCGAGATCGTCGTTGGAATAAGCATTCAGCTCGTCGCTTTCAAGATCGAAGACCCCGATGACTTCATCGTTCGAGATGATCGGCGCCACCATCTCGGAGCGCGTCCGATCGCGCGCGTTGATGTAAACGGGATCGTTGCGGACGTCGTGCGAAATGATGGGCGCGCCACTTAAGGCCACACTGCCGATGAAACCCTCGCCGAGTTTGAGGTGTAGGTCGGAGAGCTCGTCGATGTCGTAGCCTCTCACTGCTTCCGATTTGAACTCGCAGGGCTCTTCGCCTGTGGGAACAAGGGCCGGGTCGACGCACTTGAGTACAAAGATGCCGGCGGCATCGTAAGGAATAAGGGAATCAAGCGTGTCCATCACCAGGTTCAGCACTTCCTGAAGATCCAGCGAACGGCTGATTTTCTTGGTGATATCGAGCAGCATGCGCAGCTTGTCGATTGTCGTCAGGCCGCGTGATACTGCTTCTTTCAATCGCTCACTCATAAGTTAACTGCTGAATCTTGAATTCGCGCCAGAGATGAGTCACTTTCATGCGATATTGAACCAGCTCACTACTGACGTGAAAGTGTAACCCAATCTCCTTCGAAGTCCTTCCCTCCAAAAGCATCTTCTTCAACGATGCGTACGGCACCAGGGCCGCCGCGCCGACTGCATAGGCCTCCTCTTCGTCGGCCCGGCGGTAGTCGCGATTCATTACCTTACCACGATCATCACGGGTAACGATCGAGAGCCGGTTGGGTTGGTGGCCCAAAAACACGTGACAAATCTCTTCCATCAGGGTCGCGTTGGTCCGCGAACGACCATGAGTGGGATTGAGTATTACCAGTTTCATGCCGTTCGGCAGCGAACAAGCGCCGCCAGACCAGTCTTCCGACGCAACTCCGAGCAGGTGTTCGCGCGCACTCTTGCTCAGACCCTGGATTTGATCGAAGCTAATTACAAGCAGATTTGCAAAGCGAGCTAGATCGAAGGGATTTAAGGGTTGGTCAATGCGAACGCGGGCGAAATCGCGCAAGCCGAGAGCTTTCAACTCAAAATTTCGCCACTTTTCACCTGGTGGTAAATCGCCAAGCAGCACTTCAAGAGTATACCGAAATCAACTCCACTAACGGCGCTTCTTCGAGCTCTTTTCAGCCGGGTTTTTGCTGAACTGCGTGTAAGCGACACGAAAGAGCTCAGAGAGTGCAGCCGCAGTTTCCGGGGTGAGATTTTTATCGGCACGAAGATGGGCCTCGACGATCTCCGGGGTCGGTTCCTCGGGATAATAGACCACCGCTTTTGCTTCTTCAGCTTCAGGATGGCGGCCGCTCAGGATACGCTCCATGGGAACCTCGAGCCATGCGGTGAGTCTGGCGATGTTATCTGCATCGGGTTTTCCGGTGCCGTTTTCGATACGCGAAAGTGTCGATGCAGAGACGGAGGTTTCGCTGGCAACGTCGCGCAGGCTGAGGCCGAGTTCTTCACGCTTGCGCCGGATGGCGCGTCCGAGTTCTTCGGTATTGACGAGACCTTTCGTGGGACGGTTCGTGCGTTTCATGCCACCAAACGTAGCACAGCGCGGTTTTAGACGCAAGACTTTGTTTTGCAGATGAAACACGCTGCGAAGAGTAGCCACAAAAGGCACAAAAAGCACAAAAGAATTTGCGGCTACTGACGGGCGCTGCTGCTCATCGCGAGGTTGCGAGCCTTTGGCAGAGCGTCCATTGCTTTCGACACTTGAGGATCGTCCATGGTGACGAAAACCCGGTCGCCCATCACACGGCCGTACGCAGCAGTGACCATGTTGAAGCGAAGCTCCAGCTCGATAAAGGAGCGGTACTTGTCGACCATTGCAGGTGTGATCTTGAACGCAGGATCAGCCGTGACGAAATCACGAAACGCCTTGAACAGTGCATCAGTGACCTTGAACTCGTCCGGCTGCAACTCGTGACGGAATTGGATACCACCAGGAATCCTGCTCGATTCGAAACCACGAATACGACCATTCACCAACTCACGCGCGAACGTGAAAGTAGGACTCAGCAAGCGCCGCTGCGTTAAGTTCACGGTCCGCGGGCTCACACTCTCGTCCGGTGTGATGCCGCCGCCGCCGTAAACTGCTCGACCCGTGTCAGTCTTCGACTCCTGGCCCGTCGGCTTCGACGGTTCCTTTGGTTCGCGGCCCACTCCGGCGCCGTGCGTGTAGTAATCGTAGAAGCCCCCATTTGAATAGTCACGCTGAATCAACCTGCCTGAAGGCGTGTAATACTTCGCCGAAGTCAGCGTCAGACCTGCGCCCTGTTCGAGCGGAATGATGCTCTGCACGAGGCCTTTGCCAAAGCTCGTCTGGCCTACAATCAAGGCGCGATCATGGTCCTGCATCGCTCCCGCGACGATCTCGGATGCTGACGCCGTGTTTTCATTGATAAGGATGACGAGCGGCGTCAGGTCAGGCGCATTGTTACGCGATTCGTAGGTATTATCGCGAAGACCATTTCGGCCCTTCTGCGTCAGGATTACCTGTCCATTGCGCAGGAAAACTTCAGCCACGTGAATCGCCTGGTCCAGGAACCCGCCCGGGTTATTACGAAGATCGAGCACGAGCGACGTCATTCCCTTTGCGTGCAGGCGATCGAGCGCGTCGAGCAGCTCGTCAGTCGTCGTGTAGTTGAAGCCGCGCGTCATGTCGATGTAGCCGACTCCCGGCTTCAACATGTAAGCGTCAGGTATTGAAGGTTGTGGAACAGCGTCGCGAACGATGTCGACTTTTTCAATCTTCTTGTCAGCGGCACGCTCGAGCGTCAGTCTCACTGTCGAGCCGCGTGGACCACGGATCTTGTCGCGAACCTCAATCGAAGCTTTACCGGTCATGCTCACACCGTCGACTTCGACAATGCGATCACCGTAGCGCAGTCCCGACCGGCTGGCGGGAGATCCGTCGAAGGTGGCGGTAACGTACGTGTCCGCCTGATCGCCGTGAATATAAGTTTGAATGGAGGCGCCGATTCCGAAGTATTCGGAACGTTGATCGGTCTTCAGCTCGTCAAACTCTTCCCGGTCGTAGTAATTCGAGTGCGGATCGAGCGAACGAAGCATGCCGATGATCGACGACTTGAAGACGTCGTTGTAGTTGAGCTTCCTGCCGTCGACATATTGATCCTGAACTACCTTCAGCGCTTCCTCGAAATCACGTTCCGCAGCGGCAGTCGCAGGCGTCGGCCCGCGCGATCTTCTACCTGTAGAACCGGAACCAGGATTGGCGGTTTGCGCGATCAGCGAACCGGGGACAACCAGCGTAAGAATCAACAAGAAGAGAGCGACGTGGGCCGAAATTCTTTTCACTGCAAACCTCAAGTATGTACTGACTTTCGCGACTTTATGCCGCGATTGCAATATAACGGATGCTGACTATGCGGGCAAGGTTGTGTAATGGTTGCTTGACCGTGTTTCCCGCGCTCCGTAGAATGAACCTTCAAAGGCAAACAATCGTAAGACGGACATTAGAAATCGGTAGTTTGCAAAGGAGTCTGTATCAAATGAGCAGTCCGTTTCATAAAGAAGAACATCAAACCCCGGAGAGAATTGACGACTTGATGCTTCGCGACGACGATCCGGAACCTGGTGCGGAAGAACAAAGCCGCACGGCTTCATCGGTGCGCGACATTGCTTCGCGTATTCCGGAATCGCTGAGCGCGATTGGACGCGATATCAGCAGGACTATCGAAAAGGCTATCTCAGCAAAGGATGATTACGTAGTTGCGGTAAAGATCTCGCCCGAGGCGCAGGAGAAACTTGAGGCCCTGGTCCAAGCCGGCGTTTTTCGGAATCGTGCCGAAGCGGCCGGCTTCCTGATCGATGAGGGCATCAAGACTCAGTCCGCATTGTTTGAGCGCGTCAGACAGAAGCTCGCTGAAATCGAACGACTGCGAGCAGAGCTTCGCGGCTTAATTGCCAACAAACCAGTCTGAAGCTCACGAACCCGTGGCGCCTGCTCTTTCGCGCCTTAACCAAAACTTTCCCCCCGAAAGCAGTGCTTTACCTTCCTCGCGAACGGTAAAGCACGCCTTTGTTTCTACCGAGAAAACTTTGTGACAGAACGATTCCACTTACCGTCGACTCCAATCGAAGAATATACACTTGCAAATGGCCTGCGCGTGGTGTTGAGCCCGGACCGCGCCATCCCGGTTGTTTCCATCGCCGTTTACTACGATGTCGGCTCGCGTAACGAAAAGGAAGGCCGCACCGGCTTTGCACACTTGTTCGAACACATGATGTTTCAAGGCTCGGAGAACGTGCCCAAAGCCGCGCATTTTCAATACATCTTCAACGCCGGCGGAACCATGAACGGCACCACTTCCACCGAGCGCACCAACTACTTCCAGACTCTGCCTTCAAACTATCTGCCGCTCGTTTTCTGGCTCGAGAGCGATCGCATGCGCTCGCTGAAAGTGACGCAGGAGAATCTCGACAACCAACGCAATGCGGTGCAGGAAGAAAAGCGGCTGCGCTACGACAACCAGCCTTACGTCAATGCATTCCTGCGCATGAATGAGTTGATATTTGTTAATCCTGCCAATGCTCACTCGACCATCGGCTCGATGGAAGATCTCGATGCCGCCACGATCGACGACGTGAAGGAGTTCTTCCGAATCTATTACGCGCCGAACAATGCGGTGCTGAGTGTAGTCGGCGATTTTGACAATGATGAAGCGCGCGCACTCGTCGATAAATACTTCGGCAATATCCCGGCGCAGCCCGTGCCGCCGCGAGTCGACGTTTCCGAACCGGAAAACGTCGCTCATCGTGAAGAAACGTTCCACGATGCCCTGGCACCAGCGCGTGCGTTCGTGCTCGGCTGGAAGATACCGGAGCGACGTACGCCGGACTTCTACGCGCTATCACTCGCCGGAGCGCTTCTCTTCGAGGGCGACAGCTCGCGTCTCTACCAGAAGCTGGTTAAAGGCGATGAATCGGTCGTGTCGATCGAGGGTGGTATAGACGAGCGTCGCGGGCCATCCGCGCTTTCCATTTTTGCGCTGCCCAAGCCGGACGAAGATGTAAATCGCATCCGCGAGCAGATCTTCGAGGAGATCAAACGTATTGCTACCGATGGGCCATCGGCAGCAGAGATGGAAAAACTGCGAAACTCGCTCTGCAACGATGCCGTGCGTGGACGTCAATCGACCATGTACCGCGCTCAACGCCTGGCGGAGTTTGCCCTCTACGATTCAGATCCGAAACTCATCGACTCTGAGTTGGACCAGTATCTCAGCGTGACTGCCGACGACATCAAAAACGTGGTCCTTCGTTATCTTGACGTAGAAAACTTCGTCACGCTCGACATCGTTCCGGCAGTCGCGGCAGCCGCAGAAGCTGAACCGGCAACGGCAAGCGCTTCACCGGTGTCACCCGGCGAGCCCCGGCAACCCGCGTCGCCCGCGCCGCAGTTTCCAAACGCGCCTCCGCCCGAACCCGAGTCGCCAGTGCACATGGAAGTGTCTGAAATAAAATCGCCGCCGCCCTCGCCAGATCAACCGCAGGATCCTGCCGACGTGCCGCCGCAAACTAAACCAGGTTCAGGGCCGTTGCACCCGTAAACATGAGTCAACCACAAGAAAATCTTCGTAGTCAGGCGCCTCTGCCACTACAACCTCGACCGATCTCGATTCCTACGGCGCGAGAAACAACCCTGTCCAACGGGCTCTCGCTGGTAGTGGTCGAAGACCATCGTTTGCCATTGGTCAGTTATCGTTTGGCGTTTCGTGTAGGTGCGGCTTTTGATCCGCCGGAACTTCCCGGTCTTACCGATCTACTTGCGGGTTTACTGCCTGAAGGAACGGCAACGAAGACGAGCAAAGAGCTCGCTGAAGAGGTAGCACGTATCGGCGCCAGTCTCTCGGCAGGGGCCACTTCAGACTACACGATCGTCGCGGCGTCAGCGCTCGCGCAATTCAACGATCCGATTCTCAGTTTGATGGCCGAAGTCGTACTCGAACCTTCGTTTCCGGAGAACGAAGTTGAGCTCGCGAAGCAGAACACCAAAGAGAGTTTGCGGCAACAACGTGCCCAACCGTCGTTTCTCGCCAGCGAGATGGTTTCGCGCGTGATGTTTGGCGATCATCCTTACTCCATCGTGGCGCCGACGCCTGAGTCGATCGATCGCACGTCGCGTGAAGAGTTCGTCAAGTTTCATCGCGCCAGACTCGTGCCGAATAACGCAGTCTTCATCGTAGTCGGCGACGTTCGTTACGAAGAGATCGTCAGCCGTGTCGAATCGCTGTTTTCGACTTGGGAGAGTGGTGAGAAACTTGTAGCTGACTTTCCCGCGCCGCCAGTTCGCACGAAGAGAGTTGCGTATTTGGTTGACCGGCCTGGATCGGCACAGTCGAACATCGTCATCGCCAACAGCGGTATCACGCGGACGAGTCCTGACTACTTTCCGCTGATGTTGATGCATACAGTTTTGGGTGCTACTGCGTCATCGCGTTTGTTCATGAATCTTCGCGAAGACAAAGGCTACACCTACGGCGCTTATTCGAGTCTTGATGCGCGCCGGAGTGCCGGCACTTTTCGCGTCACCGCTGAAGTGCGAACACCGGTTACCGGCGATTCGCTGAAAGAGTTTTTCTACGAGCTGGAGCGAATTAGCCGTGAGCCGGTTTCCGAGAAAGAGATTGCCGACGCAAAGTCGTATCTGACGGGTGTCTTTCCGATTCGTCTCGAGACGCAGGAAGGGCTAACCGATCAGTTAGTGCAAATCAAAATGTTGAATTTGCCTGACGACTATTTGCAGAACTACCGCGACCGCATCCAGGCTGTCAGCATTGCTGACATCCTGAGAGTTGCCGAGAAGTACGTCAAACCGGATGAAGCTGCGGTGGTTGTCGTCGGCGACGGCGCCTTCGTGCTCGATCAGATCAAACCATATTGCGAAGACATCGAAGTCTACAACACTGCGGGAAGACGAAAGACGCTCGGGACTCCGGCTGCTACCGATCCCGTTGGCTCGTGGTCAATCGAGATCGAGACACCACTGGGACAGAGTATTCCGGCAACACTGACCATCTCGCGCGCAAACTCGGAATATACCGCAGTAATCCACTCGGAAATGGGCGATGCTGATCTCGGCTCGATCGAGATTACCAACAACTCGTTTCATGCCACCACATCTTTGGAGATGGATGGACACCAGGTTGCAGCAGAAGTGTCGGCGAGATTCGATGGTGATCGAACGGAAGGCTCGTTGCGGCTTCAGAACGCTCCGGAACTACCCTTTACCGGCAGCAAGAATTAGCCACAAAAAGCGACATCAATAAAAGCGCCCGGCATGGCCGACATGCCGGGCGAATCACAGGAGGAACCGAGTGTTATGGTCATCGCTATGCTTGCGAAGATCCGTTAACCTCGCTGGCTAAGATGTTTCCTCACAATCACAGGTTGCTCACTCGCGTTCGTAGCGCAGCACTATCCCCGCGGCGCCAACTATCCATCCGATCTTCTTGTTGAAATTTAGCGAGTAAAGGTTTTGCTTCGTTGTTGATTCTTGTCGCACCCACGTCTTCCCTGCATCGCTGCTTCTTAGAATCGTACCGGAACGTCCGATTGCCCAACCTTCGCTGTCGTTCAAAAACTGAATACTCAACAACGTGACGTTCACGTTCGTCGGTACCGTCGTCCACGTTTCGCCACCGTCAGTCGTGCGCAGGAGTATGCCGCGTTCCCCAACGACCCAGCCGTCCTTATCGTCGCGAAAATCTACGTGGTAGAGCGTGCCAGTATTGGCCGGAACGTTCTGTTTCGTCCAACTCGCTCCAGCATCGCGCGTGAAAAGCACGGTACCAGCGTCGCCAACAATCCATCCGCGCTTGTCACTGACAAAATCGATATGTATCAACTCGACCTTGCTCGGCGCTCGCTGTCGGCGCCACGTTTCGCCACCGTCGTCGGTGTAGACGAGAATGCTGTCGACCACACGTTCCCGCTTACTGATTGAGCCGACTACCCAGCCTTTCTTCTTGCTGGAAAAACGCACGCTGTACAACTCAACATCCGCGCCTTCAAATTCTTCGGGCAGGAACATTCGCGACTGTGTCCACGTCGTGCCATCGCGGGTGATAAAGATCGAGTTGCCGGCTAACAAAAAACCTGCTTCCTTGTCGCGAAAGTAAATGTCGTTGATGCCGGCTTTCGTGCCGACTTTCTGCGGCAGCCAGGATACGCCGCCATCTTCGGTGTGACTAAGGAAGCCGCCGTCGCCACCAACCCAGCCGCGTTTGCTGTCAAGAAAGTAGACGGTGTTGAGATCGTTCCCGCCGGTATTCATCTTGAACGGCGCCCAGCCCTGTGCGTGTGCTGAGCCGATCAAAATCAAAAGCAGAGAGACGGCAGCAGAAAAGCGCATCAGCTTCAAAGTTTCGATACTCATACTGATTTGTTTTCAGTCTTTGTACCTTAACTTCGAGACTCAAGACAAGAGATTAGCCACAAAAAGGCACAAAAAGCACAAATTGAACTTGTGCCTTCTGTGCCTTTTTGCGGCTGCTACTACTTACTGTTGACTCTATAGACGTGCCCGTCGACCACTGCCACGACGCGGTCGCCGAGGGAGAAATAGCTGCCGAGTTTTGGATTTTGTTTCAGCAACGCGAAGTATTCATCGCTGCCAAACACGAGCACTGTTTCCGGCAAATGCGATTCAGCTTTGAATTCCGAGTCAGTCCAAACGCCGTCGATCAGATAGAAGGTCTTATCCGCAACGCGCCGTATTGCATCACTGCGCGTGTCGTTCTTCAAAACGATGGCGTCCTGCTGTTCGCGTGCGATCTTGCTCTGTTGCACGGCCGCTGCGCCGGTAGTAGCGTCTACCGATACCATCGGTGCCGCGTTTGGTGGCGGTGCTGATTTCATCAGATTGCCCCTGCCGTTAGCCGGCCGTGGTGTCACCCGCTGTCCACCAAAATTAAGGGAGGTCACACGATTGTCTTCCACCGCCAGATACGACGTGTACGGAGTGACGATGCCATAGCGAGTTCCAAGGTCAACGATCTCGTCACGCAACTCCTTCTGCTCGCCATTCGAACGCACCTGTTCCATCAACCAGCCAACGCGGCGCGTCGCCCACAAGCGCGGCAGGTATTCGTTGGCATCACTGCGCAACGGAAAGCTGAGATTCGAGTAGGTGTAGGTTCGCGTCGAGCCGCCCACTCTGCCGGTGAGTCTCAACTGCATGGAATTCAGATCAGCTTCGTTGCTGTAACGTCCGATCAGCATCACCTGGGATCCGCGGAACACGTCGGGAATGTTGCGGGGATAAGTTAGATCCGTTTGCGCTCCGCCGAGATCGAGTTGCAGATCTGTTAGCACGGGATAGTTCACCTTGGAGAAAAAGTTCGAGACTTTGACTTCCAGATCTTCTTTCGGCTCGACGTAGTCCGCCACGCCGCCATTCTCAGCCGCCAGTTTGTCCAGCAAAGTCGTGTTGACGTCGTAGCCGACACCAAACGTAAACAGCCTCACACCCGGCTTCGTCGCTTTGTGGACGTTCTCGAGAATCTTCGAGACGTTCGTCTCGTCGACTGTCGGCAAACCGTCAGTCATGAACACGAGCATCTTCGGTCGTTCGCGATTCATTTCACCGAACTGTCGCAACGAGGCAAGTAGCGACTGGTTGATGTTCGTTCCACCGACCGGCTTCAGTGCTTTCACGAAAGCCTCGCCGCGCGCGCGGCCTTTTTCGTCGGCGGGAATCAAACCGGTTTCCATCAGGTGCTCTTCACCGGCAAACGAGATGATGTTGAAGCGATCCTGCGGGCGCAGGATTCTGACGCCGTACAGCAGTGCAGCACGCGCCTTTTCCATCTTCCCTTCCTCGGCCATCGAACCGGAAGTGTCGACTACAAACACGACGTCCTTCGCCGAATATTCCTGTTCGGACCAATCGTCTTTGGGCGAAATCATCAGCAGGAAATAGCCCTGTTTACCTGCTTCGCGGTGCGTCAAAAGTGTCAGGCCGAAGTCTTCTTTGGAAATCGTGTAGAACAGTTGAAAATCCTGTGGCTCCTTGCCGCTGTCACTCTCGAACGAGACGAGGGATCGCCTGTCGCTGCTGCGCTTCACGTCGATGGCGTGCGTCGGCGAGTAAACGTTTCGTAGCGGCTCCTTGCTTTCGATTTCGATACGTCCGGAGACTGAGCCGATCTGAGTTAACTGCCGGCCAATGCCGAGCGGATAGCGATAAGAAACAGTGCCGCCTTCCGCACGCACCACTTGCGTGTAAGTTATCTCGAGCTTCTTGTCAGAGTGTGGAAGGATTGGAAAGATGCTGGCCTGAAATAGATCCTTGCCGGCGTATTCCAGCAACCCTGGGTCCCGTTGCCGCCGCACGATCGCGTCGTAGATTTGCCGTGCTTCCTCGCGCGACCTGACTTCGCCGACGAGGCGCCGGTCGCCGTCCCAAATTGCAAACTCTGCGACTGAAGCGGATTCGGGAATAGGAAACAGGTAAGTGCCTTCGAGCGTCGCGTTTGTGTCGTTGCGAAAAACTTGTTCGACGTGTGTAGTCGCGACTTGTGAGCTGATCTTCGTGTCGATTTTGATCGACTTGATGGGCAGCGCTCGCGGCAGCGGGCCTGGTCGCGGATCAGGGCAACGGTTGCAAGGTCCCGGGACGATGACTCCCTGAGCGCTGGCAACGCTCGCGACGCTGAGGAGGAGGAAAAATATCAGTGAAATCTGTGTTGTACGTGTTCGCGATGGCATACGAATCTCCTTCAATGGAGGTAGAACGCCTCTCCGGCGGGATCTTGCATTATTTAGCTGCGGATGACGCGGATGAACTCAGTACAGGCCGCGCAGCCGCTCATTGAAGATGGACACGCTAACCGCCACTATCGTCACCACCAACCCGCCCACGGCGAGCGTGTACTGCGGGCCGAAGTGGCTCGAAGCCGTACCCGCGAGGATGTTCCCGACCGGCATCGTTCCCACAAACGAAAGAATAAACATACTCATCACGCGCCCGCGCATCTGATCCGTCACCAGCTTCTGGAGTAGAGTGTTGGTGATCGCGATCGATAATACCAGCGCGAAACCCAGACCAAACAGGAACAGTAACGATAGCCGCAACCGTGCAGACAGCGCAAAGCCCATGATGCACAAGCCGAACATCGTCGCGCCACCGAGAACAAACCAGCCCTTCCTCCTGAAGTCGCCCAGGTAAGCAACGAGCAGCGCACCGAGGAATGCTCCACCTCCCGCCGTGCCCATCATTAGCGCCAGTCCTGTCTCGCCAAGATGAAAGATGTCGCGCGCGTAGATCGGCACGAGAGTGAAGTAAGGTGCGCCAAAGAGACTGTTCACTCCTGCCAGCAATAACAGCGACGACACTCGCGGCCGGTTGCGAACGTAGTGTAAGCCTTCAATCAGATCGCGCCACAAAGCGGGCCGCTGCTTCATCGCGTGTGCAGGAGCATTGGCTGTCGACTCCATTTGCACCATCCAAAGCGCTGCTACGACGGCGATGAACGAAAGTCCATTCGCGAAGAAACACCCGGCAAGTCCAAACACTCGAAACGCAACACCTGCGAGGGTTGGTCCTACCACCCGCGATAATTGAAACTGGGTCGAGTTCAACGCGATCGCATTCGCGAGATCTTCACGACCGGCGAGATCGTAGGTCAGTGCCAGGTATGACGGACTCGCCAGCGCCATGCAACAGCCAGTCACGAAAGAGAAACCCAGAACCATCCAACGATTCACTACTGCCGTTGCCACCAGCGCAGCAAGGCCGAGCGCTGCGAGGCCGGCAACAACTTGCGTGTAGAGCAACAGGCGTCGCCGGTCGATGCGATCTGCGAACACGCCACCAAGGAGGGTGAAGACAAAACCGGGCGCAGTCGCCATAAACGCGTCGAGACCCAACCAGAACGGTGAGTTGGTTAACTGCAACACCAGCCAGCCCTGCGCGACTGCCTGCATCCACGTGCCAACGTTCGAGAGAAACGCACCAGTCCAGAAAAGACGGTAGTTGCGATGGGAAAGGGCGCGGAACATTCCGCTGAGGCGTCCGGGCATTACCACAAAAAAGCACAAAAGGAGCAAATGATTCAACCGCCCTTTGTGCTTTTTGTCGCTTTTACTCTGGCTATGTTTTGCGGCGCCAGGCGGAGAGTGGAGCGCCGTTGCCACCGCGGCGCTCGGCGACGATCTCGGCGAGGATGGCGAGAGCGACTTCTTCGGGACTTACGGCGCCGATGTCGAGCCCGATGGGTGCATGAATGTTTTTGAGCTGCTCGTCGGGAATTCCTGCTTCACGCAGACGATCGATCACGATCGACGTGCGACGCTTGCTGCCGATTAGTCCGACGTAATCCGGATTAGCTCGGACGACAGCTTGCATGCACTGCTCATCTTCGTTATGACCACGTGTCACCACTGCCACTGACACGCCGCGGCCGTTACCGACAGCTTCACGCACTGCCGCACTCCAGTCAGCAGCTGGCATCAATTCAATCTGTTCTTCAGGAAAGCGCTCGCGCTTTAGAAACTCAGCGCGATCGTCGATCAGAGTCGTACGGTAACCGCTAAACGCTGCCAGTCGCGCCAGCGCGGCCCCGACGTGTCCCGCTCCGCAGACGACCAGACGTGGCGCTGGTTGTAATCGTTCAAACAGCACGGACGTCTCACGCGCTGAACTATAGTCCGGGGCGAACTCGCTGACGCTAAACATGCGCGTCTCTTCACGCGAGGCGAGAAAACGGGCTGCATGACCGGCAGCGATCGAGTCTAGTTCGGGATCGCCGAGGCTTCCGAATGCAGCACCACTCTCGAGCACAACCATCTTGGCGCCGGTGTTCTGCGGGCCGCGGACTTTAGTGACAACCGCTGCTACGTCGCCGCGTTCCAGCACCTGTTCAATCATCTTCAGCACGGAAGATGTTTGGTTGCTCGCGTCAGTCATGGGTATTGATTACTTCGAAACTCTTGGTTTCGCAAAGCCGAACGCGCGGCGCAAGAGCCAGATCGGTCCAACCAAAAGATAGATAAGGTTTCGGAAAAAGGCGGGTTGATTTCCCTCAATTGCGTGACCGACAAACTGGAGAATCCAGCCGATGATGAACAGGACCAGCGCCCAACGCCAATCAAAGAAGAACAGCGGCAGCGAGACGACGATCAGCGGTATGCCGATGCTGTGCGTCAGCCGGTTCAGCGGATGCTGGTGCTTGGATTTGTAGTTAGAGAGGAAATCCTCTGACATAAGCTATCCGGCATCGATCACTTCGACAAAAATATCCATCGTTCCCCCGCAAACCATCCCCTCCTCGCTCGCTTCGTCAGCCGTAAGCGAGAAGTGATGCAAGTCTGATTGGCCGGAACGCATGGCTTCCTTTGCCTCGGCCCAGACTTCGGCTTCGATACAACCACCACCTACCGTTCCCGCCACCTCCCCGTTTTGAAAGAAAAGCATCTTCGCACCGCGCTGTTGCGGGGTCGAACCACGCGTATGGGCGACAGTCGCAACGACGATCCGCTCCCCTCGGCCCGTGGCTTCATTAATCATTCGATAGAGGTCGCGTTCTGGAATCGTAGTCATGCGGAATTTTATGGCTGCTTCCAAGTCTACGCCACGAGCAGGAAAGGCACAAAATGACTCCCTTACTTTTTGTGCTTTTTGTGCCTTTTTACGGCTATCTTCCTTCTGCTAATATCGGCGGCGCTAAATCCCTCGAATGGAGGACCCGATGGCCGCAACCCCCCGAATGCCAGGCCGCGTCAATGATCGGCGGCTATACATACTCGCAGCAATCCTGACTCCCCTGATCGTACTCGCAGGTTTCGCACGTACTTACTATCTAAAACCCTTCTTCCACACACCCGATCTCGCCGGACGCATCGTTCACTTGCACGGCATCGTCATGACCTCCTGGGTCGTGCTTTTTGTCGTGCAAATATCTCTGGTGGCGACACGGCGCACGCGCGTTCATCAACGTCTCGGAATACTCGGCGGCGTGCTGGCAGCAATGATCGTAGTCGTCGGCATTTTGACGGGCCTTTACGCTGCCGCTCGCAGTGGCCCTACTCCGGAAGCACTCTCGTTTCTGATCATCCCGATCGGCGACATGTTCATCTTCGCAATCCTGATCGGGCTGGCGCTTTACTACCGTCGCAAGCTTCAGGTTCACAAGCGTCTCATGCTGCTGGCAGCCATCAACCTGCTGACTCCCGCCATCGCTCGCATTCCGCTCGGCTTCATCATCAACGGCGGGCCACTCGCATTCTTTGGATTGACCGATCTCTGTCTGCTGCTTGCCGTCGCGTTCGATACTTACAAGCACCGGCGCCTGCACCCGGTGTTCCTGTGGGGATCAATCTTCCTCATCGTAATGCAGCCGCTGCGACTGTTCATTGCGCCAACTGGCGTGTGGATAAACTTTGCCGCAGCCTTAGTGTCTCTGGTGAAATAATGAAATTCATCTACTCCGTATGCTTGCTGTTGCTCGTCGCGGGCAACGCGTTTTCCCAATCAGCCCCCGACGCGGCCGAGCTGACCAAACTCTTAAACGACTTCCTCGTCGGCGCCTCACGCAACGATCCGTCAGTGCACGAGCGTTTCTGGGCCGACGATCTGATCTACACACGCTCCGCTGGCCGTCGCGTCAACAAAGACGAGGTGATGCACGACGTGCGCACCGCGCCCGCACCAAACCCAAACGACCCGAAAACGGTTTACACCGCTGAAGACATCCGCATTCAACAGTACGGCGACACAGCCGTCGTGGCCTTCCGCCTCGTGGCTACAACGGACATCGCCGGCACGAAGTACGTTGCAAACCTGCTGAACAGCGGCACCTTTGTTAAGCGCGGAGGCAAGTGGCAGGTAGTGAACTGGCAGTCAACGCGGATGCCGCGCACGGAAGCGGAGAGCAAAGCTGAAGTTACAGCAGCCGATACTGCTTTTCATCAGGCGATACTGTCAGCCGATGTCGACAAGCTCACCGCGCTCACGGACCCAACCTTCACGTGGACACACGGCTCGACGTCCGTAACACGTCAACAACTACTCGACGATTTGCGCGCGCGAAAAGTGAAGTACGGAAAGCCCAATGCGGCTAAGGTGAGTATTTCAGTCTATGGAGATACAGCAGTCGTTCGCGGTGAATCGTATACGCTTGTCTTTATAAATCAACTCGGCGTCTGGCGCGCCGTCAGCCTGCACACAAGTACCTAATCCGTAAATAGATCGGTGTAATCCGTGTTACGGTTTGCGCGGCTTGGGAGCCTCGACGGGCTGCGCGTCCATCTGCTCGCGACGCTGATTGAGCTTCGCTCGCAACATATCAACCTCAGCATCCGCATTCGCAACCGCCGTTTCCAAACGCGCCCTGCTGGTCTCGGCCAGCTTCAACTGCACCTGCGTCCTCGATTTCTCACCCTCGAGCTGTTTCCGGCGGGCCTCGCGTGCTGCTTCAGGATGCGTGCTTCCATAACCAGCCGTGGCGGCTTCGATATTCTCCGGCCGCAACGCAAACTCAATCTGTTCCAGCTTCGCTTCGAAATCAGCAATCTTGCTCTGAATGTCCATCAACTGTCCACGCAACTGCTCCGCGCGCTGTTCAGCACGAGTCAACCGCTCCATGTCGAGTTGGTAACGGTCATCCTCCTGCATCTGCGTCAGCTTGTCATTCAGCCTGTTCACCTGGTTCGAGAGCGTGTTGATAGTCTGCTGCATCTTCTCGTCTTCAGTCGGCTCCGGAGGCGTAACCTTGGGCTTCCAGCCCTGCAGCGTGTCTGATTCCTTGGGCTGCTCCTTGGCGGCATCTGCAGTGCTGATGATCTTCACGTCACCAGTTGTTTGCGTATCGCTGGTAGCTGGTGGCGCAACAGGCGGATTGGTAATGACAGGCTTGGCCGCCGCGGGCCTGGAGCTGTGACGCGTTTTCTTTTTCTTTCTGGTTTGCGCTGCCCCCGCGAACGCACAAAAGGTGAGAATAAGGCAAACACTAATCAGGATTTGGCTGTAATTTCTCAAGCGAATAGGCATCGTCACGCTCCTTTTCCCACCTCAAGATACCTCGCTATCCGGGATGCTATCAAGCCCGCTACAGATGCTTGGCTTGCACGCCAGCCTCGCTGGCACAGTTCCAAAATCTGGCCGCTAAAAAGGCTGAACCCTGAAGCTGATATCGACTACGGGTGCGCCGTTCGTCAGCGCTTCGACTCTGATCAGTTGCGCTCCTGCGTCCGCGTACTCGCGCACGCTCTCAGTGGTAATCTTTCCTGCACACTCGATCGTAATCAAGCTCGACAACTCTCTCGCCGTCGTCGCAATCCGCGCAAACTCAGTCGCACTCACATTCTCGATCACGATGGCGTCAGCGCCCGCTCCGATTGCCTCTTTCACTTCGCTTTCCGTCGAAACCTCCGCCACGACTTTGTGCAGGTAACCCAACTTGTCTTTCGCTTCCTTCACTGCCGCAGTCACACTGCCGAGAATTGAAATGTGATTCGACGTCAGTACCACGCCATCATCGAGACCGAACCGGCTGTTGTAGCCGCCGCCGAGCTCGACCGCATATCGTTCGAGCAGCCGCAGTCCCGGTGTCGTCGCTCGCGTGTCAGCAATTTGAGACCCCGTGCCCTCGACTGCTTTCACGTAGCGGTTCGTGAGCGTGGCGATACCGGAAAGTCGCTGCAATATATTCAGCGCGACTCGTTCAGCAGAAATCAACACGTCGGCAAAACCAACCATACGCGCGATCACTTTACCCGCGTCAACTGCTTCACCATCCGAGACGAAGGCTTCGAGTTGTTGCTGTGAATCGAGCGATAGAAAAACTTCTTCGGCAGCTTCGAGTCCGGCGACGATCATGTTTTCGCCGGCGACGAAGCGAGCACGAGCGCGCGTGTTGCGAACGATGATTGACTGTGTGGTGATATCGCCGCGGCCGAGATCTTCGCGCAGGAACAGACCGATTTGAGAGTAGAGGGCGCCTTCGTCGAACCAGTTCATTGGAGGTTCTCGACTGTCTGCTGGAGTTGCGAGGATTGTTGTGCGATAGCCGCGATCCGCTCGCGTACTTCGCTGACGCGCTCGGCGGGAGCGCGCGATACGAAGTTCGGATTGCTCAGTTGCGCTTCGAGCTTGGCGGCCTCTGCCTGGAGTTTCTCCTGTTCGCGTTGCAAACGCCGTCGCTCCTGCTCGAAATCAATCAATCCTTCGAGCGGCACGGCCAGTTCAGCACCGCCGGTTAACACTGCGCGGGCTGAAGCTCGCGGCGCCGCGAGACGCTCGCTGACGGAGATTTCAGACGCGCGCACCAGCCGCAAGATCTGTTCACGCGCCGACGAATACACCCGCTGCTGGTTCGCGTCAGGCGATCCAACGACGATGGGAATCCGCTCCGCCGGCTTGATGTTCATCTCAGATCGAATGTTTCGCACACGCGAGATCAGTTCGATGATGGCCTGCATCTCAGATTCGGCCGCTTCATCGATCAGTTCCTGTTTACCTTCGGGATATGCCGTCAACATCACCGTCGCCCCTGCGCCTTGATACGCAGGATGAAGCTGCTTCTCGCTGGGCAAGCGCTGCCACAACTCCTCAGTAATGTAGGGCATGAACGGATGCAACAAACGCAGTGCTTGCTCGAGCACTGTGAGCAGTCGTGTGCGAGCTTCCGTTCGTGCGGAGCTCTGCTGTTCCGCAGTAACGTCCGCTTTCGCGAGCTCGATGTACCAGTCGCAAAAATCATCCCAGAAAAAGTGATACAGGGTTTGCACTGCTTCGTGAAACTCATAGGCGTTGATGGCCGCATTCAGATCGCGGGCCGCCTTGTTCAGACGCGAGACGATCCAACGATCGTGAAGCGCAGTGCTCGATTCGAGTATTTCCGGTTTGACTCCTGCATCTTCGGCGTTGAGAAAACAGAACCGGGCTGCGTTCCAGATCTTGTTGGCGAAGTTACGGTACGACTCGACCTGCTTCTCGTTCCAACGGATATCAGTGCTGCCGACCTGGGCCAGCGTCAGCCGCGTTGCGTCGACGCCAAACTTATCGAACACATCGATGGGATCGACGCCGTTCATCTTTGTCTTCGACATGCGCTGGCCCTGCGCGTCAAGGATCGTGCCGGTAATGAACGTGTCTTCAAACGGCTCTTTGCCGGCGAACTTCATCCCCATCATCACCATGCGCGACACCCAGAGGAAGATGATGTCTCTGGCAGTCACCAACACCGACGTCGGATAGAAGGTTTTTAGATCGTTGGTTTCTTTAGGCCAGCCGAGTGTTGAGAAGGGCCACAAGGCGGAAGAAAACCACGTATCGAGGACGTCCTGATCCTGCGTGAGCTCGGCGGCGCCGGCTTTTGCACGCGCCTCTTCTTCAGACCTGGCGACGATGACGTCTCCACCAGGCGTGTACCATGCGGGAATCTGATGACCCCACCAGAGTTGTCGCGAGATGGTCCAGTCACGCAGGTTCTCGAGCCAGTCTGTGTAGACCTTTTTGTACGTCTCGGGAACGAACCTCGGTTTGCCTTCGCGCGACATCAGTTCCAGCGCGAGGTCGCGCAGTTGATCCATCTTCATGAACCACTGCGTCGAGATCAGTGGCTCGATGACAGTCTTGCACCGCTCACACTTCGAGATGGAGAAGTCGTAATCGACAATGTGATCGAGCAGTCCTAGTGCTGCGAAATCATCTACGACTTTCTCACGCGCCTTGTAGCGGTCGAGTCCGAGAAAGTCTGCACCTGCGTCGGCCGTCATCTTTGCGTAACTGTCGATCACGATGACCTGCGGGAGGTTGTGACGCAGTCCCATGTCATAGTCGTTTGGATCGTGTGCCGGCGTGATCTTCACGGCGCCTGTTCCAAACTCAGGATCGACGTACTCGTCAGCAATTACCGGGATTTCGCGATTAACGAGTGGTAACAGGACGGTCTGGCCCACGAGGTCTTGGTATCGATCGTCGTTTGGGTTAACGGCGACGGCAGTATCGCCGAGCATTGTCTCGGGACGTGTAGTAGCAACGGTTATGCGTCTGTCGCTGTTCTTGAGCGAATACTGGAGGTAATAGAGTTTACCGGCTTGCGGCAGTCGCTCGACTTCGAGATCCGAAAGCACCGTCTGATCCTGCGGGCACCAGTTAACGATGCGGTTGCCGCGATAGATCATCCTCTCGTCGTAAAGACGCACAAACACTTCGCGGACTGTACGCGAAAGATCTTCGTCCATCGTGAACTTCTCGCGTGACCAGTCGACGGAGGCGCCTTCGCGACGCATCTGCACTGTAATCTGTCCCCCCGATTCGTTCTTCCATTGCCAGACACGCTCGACAAACTTCTCGCGTCCGAGATCGTGGCGCGACTTGCCTTCCTTCTTCAGTGCGCGCGAGACCATCAACTGCGTGGAGATGCCGGCGTGGTCCATGCCTGGCAGCCAGAGTGTGCGATAGCCACACATGCGCTTGTGACGCGTCATCACGTCCATCAGCGTGTGTTGCAGCGCATGGCCCATGTGCAGCGATCCAGTGACGTTTGGGGGCGGAATGACGATGCTGAATACGGGCGCGCTCGGATCTTTATTTATCTCCGGCGCAAAATATCCATTCTTCTCCCACCGCTCGTAATGGTGCTGCTCTGCCTGTTTGGGGTCGTATTGTTTGGGGATCTCCATGCGTAACTCTGTGCTTTGCTTCGACGTCGAACGAAAAGCCACAGTCTACGCCAGAGGGCGCAGAAAGTTCAAAACGTAGCCGCAAAAAGGCACAAAAAGCACAAAAGATCGAACTAGTCTTTTGTGCTTTTTGTGCCTCTTTGCGGCTACTTTATCGATCGTTACTTCGCCTTCTGTTCCAACTGCTCCTTGATCAGCAGCTCCGCTAGATCCGGGACGACTTCCCACGCCACTTCGCGGACCACTTTGTCTGACATCAGCTCGACAACACGGCGCGCAATGGCGTCGATCATCTCGGGTGTGAGGTGATCGGGCGTAACGGAACCACCACGAGCAGCTGGCGAAACAGGCTCCGCATATATCACCTCGAGTTCGGGTTCGACGACTGCAGCTTCTTCGACGTGCGAGGCATAAGGGACTTCCTGCGTCTCTGCAAACGACGGGTGCACTTCAGGCTGATAGGTCGACTCGTAACCCGCCGCAGCCGCGACAGTTTCCTTCACCTCAGGCTCGACAAACGCTCGCGCCGGAGCAGGAGCAACCTCATCATCCAGCTCCAAAACAAATTCATCATCAGCAGCCGCATGCGTTGGCTCATACTCGCCAAGGTCCAACAGCACGTCCGCATCGCCGTGTGAATCGCTTCGTGTTTCAGGTTCCATTGTCTCCTCACGTGGTAACGATCCCGTTGCGGCAACCGGCTGTTCCACCTTCTGTTCGGGCTCTCTCAATGCCTCAGCGAGCGGCAGCGTATCCGCCGTCGTAACTTCCAACTCGTGCGTGTCCATCAGCACTTCTTCTTCCGGTTCTTCAACCTTCGGAAGTTCGGCCGTGGGACGCTCTTTCTCAACCACGGGCGGGCTGCTCACCAGCGCGCCCACGCGGTCGATAAGTCGTCGAATTGATTGGAATGGTTTGGTCAAGATGTCATCCGCGCCAACTCTGCGCGCCTCCGCTTCGTCGAACGGCTCAAATGAGCCCACGAGCAGCATCACCGGTATGTGTTTTAGCTTCTCGTTTGTTTTGACGTATTCGCAGACCTGATAGCCATTGGGAGCAGGCATGTGGATGTCTGCGAGAACTATATCGGGTTCAAGCTCTGGAAGTTGGTCAATGGCTTCCTGGCCCGTGCCGACAGCCACAACCCGCACACCTTCGTCAGCGAAGGTCAGGTCGATAACTTTCTGAATGGTGGCCGAATCATCGGCAAGTAGGAGTTTGCGTCCAGCTAGCAAAGCGAATCCTTTAGCTGAATAGCACCATCGGCGGGGCCTCGTGCGTAAGCACAGATGGCGCGGGCAAGTCGTCGCGAAGCGGGCCTCGTGAATGAGGCCCGACAGAAAACCTAACACCCGCGGTAAGCGGCAGTCAAGAGTTTGTTTTAATTGAAAAACTTTTGCGAAACAATCATGGCAGTTTTCCCTCCCAACACCAGCTAATCAGGCCAATCGACATGGATCGCTTCCAACCACCCAAACGATTACTGCTCGGACCGGGGCCGAGCCCGGTAGATGATCGCGTTCTCGCGGCGATGGCTGAGCCTCTGCTCGGCCATCTCGATCCGTTGTTTCTGCGCTGCATGGACGACGTGCAGAACCTTTTGCGTTATGTGTTTGAGACTGAGAACCGAGTCACAATTCCCATCTCGGCGACCGGCAGCGCCGGCATGGAGGCGGCCCTAGTCAATGTGATCGAACGTGGCGACAACGTGGTGGTATGTATTAACGGTGTGTTTGGTCAACGCATGCGTGACATCGTCGAGCGCGCCGGCGGCAACGCCATTGTAGTTGAGGCAGAGTGGGGCCGTACGGTCGATCCCAACAAAATCGAAGCGGCACTCAAATCATGCCGGCCAAAAGCGTTGGCGCTGGTACATGCTGAGACTTCGACCGGCGTATTACAGGATCTCTCCGGCCTGTCCGAGTTGGCCCACCGTCACCATGCTTTGCTGATCGTGGACGCAGTCACTTCCCTGGGCGGACACCCAGTGAGCGTAGACCGCAACGGCATCGACATCTGTTATTCAGGCACTCAGAAATGTCTTGGGGCGCCTCCAGGCCTGGGGCCGATCACATTCAACGAACGCGCGATCGAGCTGATTCGGGCACGACGCTCGAAAGTGCAAAGCTGGTATCTGGATATCACTCTGGTTGAGCATTACTGGGGCGACGACCGTACCTATCATCACACGGCGCCCATCTCGATGAACTATGCCTTGCGTGAGGCGCTCAGGCTGATTCATGAAGAAGGACTCGAGGCTCGCTGGCGGCGTCACGAACGGAATCATCGCGCGCTGGTTGCGGGCGTCGAAGCGATGGGGCTCCGGATGGCCGTTGCTGAAGGTCAACGACTGTGGAGTCTCAACGCGATTAGTGTTCCCGAAGGTGTAGACGATGCGCGTGTGCGAGCACGTCTGCTGGATGAGAACATTGAAATTGGCGGCGGACTCGGCCCCATGAAAGGCCGCATCTGGCGTGTCGGTTTAATGGGATCGGGCAGCACTCGCGAGAATGTGAAGATCGTGCTCGCCGCGCTTCATCGAGCGTTGAAGGCGGAAGGCTTCAACTGCGATTCCGGCGTTGCAGCTGCGGAGTCAACCTACAACCTCGCGGTTAACGGATAGTGGCCACGTTCGGGTCCGGCTGTCTTTCGGGAGTGAGAGTACGCGACGTAATTTCAGACTGCTCGATCACGATGCGCTTCACGTGCGGTTTCAGCCAGACCAATGCCAGGGCCGCCGCCGTGACATTGCATGCGACTGCGCACCAGAACACTGGAATCCATGAGCCCGTAGCCGACATCAACCAGGCCGCGCCCGGTCCCGCCAGAATCGAACCAAGCCCTTTCGCTGTATATTGAATGCCGTAGTTAGTCGTCGCGTACTTACTACCGAAGATGTCGGCAATCGCGGCCGGGAAGAGCGAGTAAATGTCGCCCCACGCAAAAAACATCAACGCCGAAATCAAAACGAACCACGCGGGACGGGCTACGACCAGCGTCAGCACCGTGATAGTCACCGCTTCGATCACGAAAACTATCGCCATGGTATCGTAGCGTCCAATCCGATCGGACACCCAGCCAAAGAACGGACGCGCCGATCCGTTCAAGACCTGGTTAAGTGACAAAGTCAAAGTCAGCACGGTGTAACTACCGAACAGCACGTACTTGTCGTAACCGTACGTGACCCCAATTGGTTTCAGTTGGGCGGCGAGCATGAGGCCACTGGCAGTCACCAGCGTCATCATCAGATACAACAGATAAAAAGATCCGCTCTTCAGCATTTGGCGCGGCGAACAGTCGCACAGCGATTGGACCACCCGGCGTTGTACTTTTGCTTTGATAGCTTCCCAGCCATCGGGTAGCCATCCTTCAGGCGGCATTCTGATCAGCGGCGCAGCCGCCAGGACCACGATTCCCTGCAGCGCACCAAAGATGATGAAGGCCGATCGATAGCCGCTTGACTTGATCAGATAGTCGATTGGAATGACGGTTAGAGCCGTGCCAAATCCATAAGAACCCGCGACGATTCCCACGCACAGCCCGCGGCGGTCGGGAAACCATTTCATGGTCGCGCCCACACAAGCGCCATAAACTGCACCGGCACCGGCGCCGCCAATTGCATAAGAAACATAGAGCGCGGGAAGAGAACCGGCGAGTCCGGCACCGATCCAACCGATTGCTACCAGCACACTGGCGACGCCCACGACAATGCGCGGACCAATGCGATCAGTCAGATAGGCATTGAGCGGGAACAGCGCGGTTTGGGCGATGATGAAGAAGGTGAGCGTCCACTGCACAGCATCCAAGCGCGCGTTGAGACTCTTCGTGAGGTCGGTGGTAAAAAGCGTCCAGGCATATTGCAGGTTGGCAATCGCGAGCATCGCGACGGAACACGCCACGAGTACCGGCCAGCGCGAACGATCAGGACTATTGTCTCGTGGCGAAGTCATTAGTTCAGGATTCGCTTAGCCACAAAGAGGCACAGAGACAGAAATCTTACGTGCTCTTCGCGGCCAGCAATTTCGCGCACGCATAAACTGCTTTGGTGGAAGGCAGCGACACCCCCAGCTTGTCCCCCAACTCCACTACGGCGCCGACGATAGCCTCGATCTCAATCGGACGTCCACTTTCGATGTCCTGCAGCATCGAGGTCTTGTGATGTCCTACTTTCTCAGCGCCCGCGAGTCGTTGCTCGACCGAAACGCCGAGTTCGATCCCCAGTCTGGACGCGACCGACTCGACCTCTTGCATGATCGCAGCCGCCAGCGCACGCGTCTCGCGGTGCTGGACAATTTCAAGGAGTGTAGCGCGAGTGAGCGCGCTGATCGGATTGTAGGCGACGTTTCCCATCAGCTTGACCCACATGTCATGACGAATATCCGTGCGGATCGGACAGCGTAGTCCGGCTTTAATGAAAACGTCCGCTATCTTGCGGCAGCGCTCGCTTTTTGATCCGTCAGGTTCGCCCAGTGCGAGCCGTGTACCTTCGATGTGTTCGATCACTCCAGGCTCGGCGATGATTGTGGACGGATAAACTATGCAGCCAATTACGCGCGCCGGATCGATGCTGCGGCCGATTACACCTCCCGGATCGACTGACTCGAGTTGTGTTCCTTCCCATTGATCGCCGTGCCGGTAGAAGTACCACCACGGAATTCCATTTTGAGCGGTGACGATGGTCGTGTCCGAGCCGATGAGCGGGGCGAGCCGCGGCGCCATCGACGTGAGGCTGTGCGCCTTGAGCGTCAGCAGGACTATATCGACAACACCGGCCGCCGCCGGATCTTCGACCGCTGCTGGATGCGCGACAAAATCGCCGATTTCACCACGCACGCGTACGCCATGTTCCTGCATGGCGCGCAGATGATTGCCGCGCGCGATGAGCGTGACGTCTTCGCCTGCTCTGCTCAGAAGAGCGCCTACAAAAGCGCCAATCGCGCCTGCGCCGACGATGGCAAATTTCATCGACTTATAACGCTAACTGTTAGTTTGCGTTTTCACTCTCCAGTATTGCGGCAGCGACGTTGCGACGTTGTATCTTGCCGGTCGCCGTACGCGGGATGGCATCGACGATGTAGATCTTCTTCGGGCACTTGAAATCTGAAAGCGACGTACGGCAGTGTGCGATCAGATCTTTTTCATTGGCCGTTTCCCTGAGCACTACTGCCGCCACCACTTCTTCGCCGTAAGTTCGATCGGGCTTGCCGAAACACACTGCCTCAGCGACGGCAGCATGAGTAAGCAGAGCTTCGTCGATCTCTCGTGGCGAGATCTTTTCACCGCCGCGATTGATCAACTCTTTCAACCGGCCCACCAATATTAGATAGCCGTCGTTGTCGAGGTAGCCCTGATCGCCGGTTCGAAACCATCCATTCGTGAACGAGGAAAGGTTAGCCTCCGCGTTTCCTTCATAGCCGCCGAAAACATTCGGCCCCTTGATTGAGACTTCTCCGTTAGTGTGGGCCGGCAGCAAATCGCCCGCGTCGCTTAGAATTGCGATCTCGACGGCGGTGCCGCAACCGACCGAGCCCGCCTTGCGCGCGGCCGGCGGTAGGGGATTCGACGCCATCTGGTGCGCGGCTTCAGTCATACCATACGCTTCAAGCACCGGCACTCCGAACCTGTCTTCGAGGTCGGCCATCATTTGCGGCGCCAGTGCGGCGCTGCAGGAGCGCACGAATCGCAGATGTTCCGCACCATCCGGCCGCTTGCCGGCTTTGGCTCTGGCGAGCAATACCTGATGAATCGTCGGTACCGCGGAATACCACGTCGCCCGGTGCTCTCTCACCATCGACCAAAAAGAGAGCGGGTTGAACTTGGACGGCACGACGACGGTGCCGCCGGTGAATAACGTAGCGAGGGTAGATGCCACCAGGCCGTGCACATGAAACAGCGGCATCACGCACAGCGAAACGTCTGCCGCCGTAAGCTGGTAAGTTCCAGCGACATTTCGCGCCGAAGTCATCAGATTCGCATGCGAAAGCGGGACGCGCTTGGGCCGGCTCGTTGTGCCGCTAGTGTGCAGAATCAGTGCCGTCTCGGCATCCGATGGATAATCTTGTGCGCGTGAAGCGTTTCGCCCGCCGCCAGAGTTGAAGCGAACCGCGCCGTCACGATCGAGGTCGGCTTCGATGATCGTGACGTCGTTGCCGGCTGCTGCTCTGGCTTCAGCGAGATGGTTGGGCGGCACGATTAACGCGCGCGCGCTGGTGTCGTCCAGATAGAACTTGAATTCATCCCGACGGTACGCGGGGTTCAGCGGCGCAGCGGTGCCGGCGGTCGAGGCCGCCAGGAACGCGGCAATCATCTCGAGGCCATTTGGCAAAGCAATCGCGATGCGATCGTTGCGCCCGAGGCCAAGTTGATTGAGAGTGGCGGCGAGACGTTCGACCTGCTCGCGCAACTGAGCGTAGGTGACCCTCGGCCCACCATCAGACACGGCAATCGCCGTATCCGACGGCCTTCCGTTTTCGAGCAACTCGAGGATCATAAAAATGGTTAGTTGTTGGTAGTTAGTGGTCCGTAACCAACTCACCGGCCAGTAAAACTATCATTGACCGGTCTTCATCGACAAATAAAGTGACTTGTCGCCATTAAACCATGATCACTCAGTTTCGACTGTACAAAAAATAGGTGCGCTGGCTAAGCTCCACTGAGATAAAGGAGCGGCGGGCAATCGGAAGGAACTACGTACAAGGTGTCCGCGTTAATCTTCCAGGACAGTTCTATGGGAATCTGACTTAGATAAGAGAGCGGCCACTCGGCCACTCAGACGGACAAGTGTTTCGTTTACCACACTTCTCCCCACACTGTCCCCGGAGAATATCAAATGAAAGACAATCAAACGTTAACGATCACGTCTCTGCTCACTATTCTGTTCTTGACGTTTCATCTCTCGGACGAAATCACGCGCGGAATGGAGCCGGGGAGACTCAACATGGTCATTCCGGTGCTTGTTTTGGGCGGCTGGGTGTACGCAACGTTAGTGCTTACCGGGCGCCGATCAGGATATATCATCATGCTTCTCGGGGCGATCATTGGAATGGGAGTCCCTATCTTGCACATGTCGGGAGTAGGACTTGTCAGCAGCAGGATCGCCAACTCCCACGCAGCCTTCTTTTGGGTCTGGCAGAACTTCACGCTTGGCGTGATCTCAGTATGCTCATTCATCCTCGCACTGCGCGGACTGTGGAGCCTGCGGCGGGCCAGGCGCACCTTGGGTGGCGTATCGTCTGACGCAACGGTCTAATCATGCGGTCGTCGAGGTATCGCTTCGGCTGGCGTCAACACGTCCCGCCACCATCTTAGCCCCGTCTTCTATCGTTTATTTGTAACCGACAATCGAATCTATGAGGTGAGGTGGAATTCCCATTTGGCTCGTTGCTGCTTTTCTTCTGGCGAAGAGTTATTTGAAGGCGGCCGGGGATAAGGTCACTGAAGGACTCAAGCTTGGTATTACATTTCGGTAGTGACCGTCTTGCTCGATTTGCTGGTTCTGGTACTTCTATTGAAGGCTCGCTCGGGCCTGTTACAAACTCGAATGAATCTCAACGAATGAATAGGAGAGCAGACGTGAAAACCCTGGTACTGTTTCTCGTTGTCACTGTGCCGTTGATGGCGCAGTCTCCCGACGCAAGGACGGCGGCGGGTTGTGGACCAGGCGAGTTCAAATTTAATCTCAAAACCGGGAAAAGCGATCACGCGATTTCCCGACCCGAACCCGGTCGAGCGGCGCTCTATGTCATCCAGCAAGTCCAACAGAACATTGTTTGCTTGGGAGGGTGTCCATCAACGGTCAGAATAGGAGTCGATAGGGCATGGGCGGCTGCCGTGAAGCACGATTCCTATGCTTTGTTTTCCATCGAGCCAGGGGAGCATCATCTCTGTAGCGACTGGATGTTTCGCGACAAATCAGCCATAAGACTTTCGGCCACCACCGTGAAGGCCCAGCCCGGCGTCATTTATTACTATCTTATTGAGCTGTCTTACCATGGGCCTGACACCTTGGTGTCAACGAGAAGGCTGACAACCCTCCAGCCCAGGAAGTGATCATGCGGAGAGGTGCCGAGGCTTGACCACGAGTACCTCTTCCATGAGATTACTTTCTTCTCTGCAAAGATCACTACGTTACATCTCGCTTAAGGGCGCCCACGACGCAAATACAAGTTATCGTAGCGGTAAAGAAGAGAGTGGTGCCGAGGGCGGGAGTCGAACCCGCACGTCCTTTCGGACGACGGATTTCAAGTCCGGGGCAACTTAGTTTTACGAAACGATACGTAGCAGGACGTACCGCGCCAAGGGGTCGACAAAGTATCACTTCGTCTCGTTTCGTATCAACATGTACTGCTATCAACTTAGCGCATCGAATATCCGGTCAAACTATGGGTGTTTTAGGAAGCGGAAAAACTTGGTACAATTAGAGTTACGGATGAGACGCCGGGGTGGCGGAATGGCAGACGCTACGGACTTAAAATTCGTTCCCTGAAAGGGGGTGCGGGTTCGACTCCCGCCCTCGGCACCAATAGCCACAATGTAATTGCTTAATGATTTGATTCGCTCGCCATCGAGATCTGGCCTATCACAACTAAGGCACAAAGTTTCCGCGCGTTCTTTGATACCAAGAAGCATTTTGCGCTCCATGACGAAGTGCGCCGGTTCAAAGATGAGACGGAAATAGATGAAATTGAGCAACGCGTTCTTGAAATCCGGGTAGTAGTCGCCACGACCGCGAATAATGAGACGCGTGTGATTGTCATCGACGGGCCTTAGATAAAACGTCCAGCACTTCTCGAGCGCGATGTATCTTCCCCGTTCAATTGCCAGCACGCGTAAAGGGGGGGCGTTTGGATGCAACCAGACTTCGTCGCCGACGTTCAGGCCCTGCCATTCTGGATGTATTCGATCAGCGTTTTGCATGGGGCAGCCAACCAAATTCTCCAACCAGTCGTAACTGTAGAAGCCGCCGCGAGTCTGACCCATTTGCGCGAGCCACGGCCAAACTTTCGAAGGCAGAGCATCTATCGTGATGGCGTGTGTCGCATTCAGTTGCGGATGCTCAACTAATGCATCACAGGGAAGGGTCATTTCGACTTCGGCATCTGTCGCACCCCAACGGAGATGCCAGGGGCGAACGACGAATGCATAAAGAGCTGCTAGCCCTCCAGCACTCATCATCCATAACAGTTTCGATCGAGATTTCATACAACTAGAATGACTAAGGTTGCCATACGGATTGGCTCAGAGGCATTGCGATGTGTGGGTGCCGCATCAGCCCAATAACCGCTTAATAACTACACCCGTGAAATAAGCGAGCAACGCAGCGATGCCGCCCACAGCGAAGGTTGTAAAACCCGAATGCCACCACGACGAAGTGGACCATCTGCTCTTTACTGAACCGATTACAAAGAAAACAATTCCAGTCAACAGCACGGACAGCGTAAACGAGTGTTCGGTGCGAAATAGGTAAGGTACTAACGGCGCTAACCCACAAATCAGAAATGCAGTGAACGTGCAGAGCGCCGCAATCCAGGGTGAGCGGATCGCGTTAGGTAAACCATATTCGTCCATGAGCATCGTTTGGACCCAGCGTTCGCGATCCGCTGTTATGAGGTCGACAATGCGCCTGAGTTCTTCGCCTTCGAAGCCTTTCCCTGCAAAGATCTGTCTTACTTCTTCTCGCTCACCATCCGGGGCCAGGTCGATGTGACGATTCTCGATATCCTGCAATCGTCGCCAATCGTCATGTTCAGATTTAGTGCCTAGATAATTGCTGGCCGCCATTGAGAATCCGTCAGCAAACAGGTTGGCAAATCCCAATGCCAGAATTATCCAGTTTGAAAGCTCAGCGCCGGCAACTCCCGTGACGACGGCCAGTGTGGTCACCGCTCCATCAATACCGCCATAGATCCAGTCGCGCAGATAGTTGTGTTTTGGGCCGCTCTCCAGACGCCGCCGAATAGCGTCAGGTGAATGTTCGTGTTCCATCCGTCCGATCTGGCGCTTCGTACGTGCATTGCCAGGCAATGTGGAATCACTGGTCACGGCTGAATTGATAACCCTTTCGATATGAGAGCGTAAGATCCGAGCGCGGCCGAGATTCACGGACGCGAACTTTTAACTTGTGCCACTCATTGCTAACTGTGGCGTTCGAATAAAACGCCAGCGTGTATTGTTGCCGCAGTTCCAGAGCAATTTGCGAGCAGATGTAGGCCAGTTCCGCTTCACTCTCGGTTTCAGGCAAGTAGATTGATCCACCACTCACGCGGGACATTTCTGCCAGCACAGCTCTGCCGGTGGCTATCTCCGGACTTATCGGGATTGATCGTCGCGTACCCTGGCGGGTGATGTCTTCGAAGAACCAACGGCGCTGGCTCGCGGATTGGTCCAATGCTGGATCGGTTATACCGATCGCGTAAACTTGCGCATCCAGAGTTCTAAGACGGTTTCGTAAGCTGTGGTAACTGTGCGCACTGTTGGTATCGTGTCCGTCAGAAACGAGGAGCAGCGCTTTCTTGAGATTGTGCGCTTTTCTAACTCGCGCCGCAGCCGAATACACGGAATCGTAGAAAGAAGAAGGACCTCCTGGTTTCACTCCTCGCAGGTGATCCAGAACCTGATCCGATGAAGGAATAAAGTCTGTGGTAAAACTCCCGTGCTCGCTGAAAGCCATAAAGAAGAAATCATCTTCGCTTCGCAATGTGCTTGTGAATTGCTTGACGGCCGCGAGCACTTGGCGCGTCTGTTCGGATCTACTCTCGTGAATTTCACAAACGATTCCAATAGAGAGGGGAGACGGCTCGCTAGAGAAATGCGCAATCTGCTGCTTTATGTTGTTGTCGTAAACTGCGAATTGATCCTCTGACAGACCTTGCACGTAATGCCCGTTACGATCAGTCACGATTACATTCACCGTTACCAGATTAGTGCCGACGATGACACGATCGTCTTGCGGTTGCTTTGTTGAAATTGCTTGCCCTGATACCGTCGCCGCCAAAACGATTGTCGCAAGGCAAAGATAGATAGGTTTTCGCATGAGTATCCCGTCCTCACTTCCGCATAGATTCCTAAGACGAAACGAGGCAACGCACTCTCAGGTAGGGCAAGGACCATGCCTTAATTTTCCACTTTGATTTCGGGCGCGTGACGAGATGTTTTGGGTAATCTTTCGCTATCTTGCGCAAAAAGATCCGCTTGGCGACTTCAGATGCGGCAACATAGAGAAGTGTGATCATGCCAAGAAGCATCATCGAAGAGACTGTCAATGGTCTCAAACCGAGTAGTTCACTTAGAGGGCTGTAGGGCAAAGCAAAGGTAATGATTAGAACGAGGATCATCGCGATGAGTAACGGCCGGCTGATTTTGCTTTTATAAAATGGTTTCCAGGTGCGCAGAATTGCGATTATCAGAATCTCTGTCATCACTGATTCCACAAACCAACCAGTTCTGAACTCTTCAGGTCCAGTTTTGAGCACAAAGACGAGTGCGGCGAACGTGAGAAAGTCGAAGACCGAACTGACCATGCCAAAAACGATCATAAAGTTCCGGATAAATTTGATATTCCAAACCTGCGGCTTTTCTAACTGGTCCAAATCAACGGCGTCCGTAGCGAGTGCCATTGCCGGAAAGTCGGTAAGAAAGTTGTTCAGCAGGATTTGTTTTGGCAGTAGCGGCAAGAACGGAAGAAAGAGTGCAGTGCCCGCCATGCTGAACATGTTTCCAAAGTTGGCACTCGGGTCATGAAAATATATTTGAGTGTGTTCGCGAACGTCCGACGACCTTCGCGCACTCCTGCGGATAGCACGCTTAAATCCTTTACGCATTTGTACGCCAGTCCCAGAGTCCGAAGACCGTCGGCGCCGCGGAGTTGAGCCAGACAAGAGATTGTTACGGAATTGAGTAATCCACTGCGGGCTTTCGCGCTTTGGTTGGTGAACTTTCCGCAATCGCGTTGCTTCCAGACCCCTTTTCTAACGAGATTCTGGAAATACTGCTCGGCATGTACGTTGCGGTTGGGCCATGTGCCCACTATGTGGCTAGGCCCGAAAGACGTGACCGGGAGCGAGCAAAATGAGTCGTCAAGGCGAAGCTGAATGGGACAGGCTGTCACGCACCACACGTCGCACTTTCTGCACGAATGTCATGTTGACTTCTGCGGGCCTGCTTCTAGCAGCACCCAATCTGTCTAAAGTGGCAGCCGCACAAGAGTCAGAAGTTGCGTATCCGCCAAGGAGGATCGAAGGCGGAGAGTCATTGCTACCAGGCGGTAGTCTCTACTTCAACTACCCCACAAGAAATGATCCGGCTGTGCTATTGAGATCCAGCGACGGCGAGTACAAGGCGTACAGCCGTAGATGTTCCCACGCGGGGTGTTCTGTTGATTTTGAACCTTCCAGTCGCTGTCTGAAATGTCCCTGTCATCGAGGGACATTTGATGCACGTATGGGATACGTAATGTTTGGCCCACCGCGGCGGCCGCTCGATGAAATTATTTTGCAGATGCGTGCTGGAGGACAGCTTTGGGCCGTGGGCAAAAGTTTTGGAAGAGAGGGAGAAGTGATCACAGAAAGCAGCATTGGAGGTGATTAAAATGAGAAACAGCTTAGCGAAATCCAGAATTACAATCCCTGAATTGATATTTCTTCTGGTTGGCGCACTGCTGATACTTTTATTGGGGAGTCTTGTCGCCAATGGTCAACGCGTTGCTCCGAGAGCGATAACTGCCAGGCCACAGGCCCAAGCTCAACAGCCGCTTTATAAGGAGTATCGCGGCGTACGTCTCGGTATGACGGCGACGGAAGTGAGGGCGAAACTCGGCGAGCCAGCGTTGAAGAGCGATGAACAGGATTTCTTTGTTATCTCAGCAAATGAGACAACTCAGATTGCTTACAACGCGGCGCCAAAAGTGATTACCATTTCCACAGATTACGCCGGTGGTATCGGCGCGCCTGCTGTCACATCTACGGCGCCGTCGTCCATCGGTCTGTGCAGACCGCGACGACCGCTATGCAAGTCTGCTTAGGTGTGCCCACATTGTAGGGTGTATAAACGCAGCAAGAATTTGGTTGCAAGGCAAGAATGATGAGCGGGAAAGTGAACCAAGACGTGGAACGGTTATCAAGCGAAGAAGTTCGGCTGCTAAACGCGTACTGGCGAGCTGCCAACTATCTTTCAGTAGGACAGATCTATCTTTATAACAACCCGTTACTGCGCGAGCCCCTCACGCTCGAACACATCAAACCAAGATTGTTGGGACATTGGGGCACGACACCCGGCTTGAACTTCGTCTACGTTCATCTGAATCGAGTGATCAAGCTCCGTGACTTGAACGTGATCTATGTGACAGGCCCGGGTCATGGTGGACCAGGTTTGGTTGCTAACACGTATCTTGAAGGTACATACAGCGAGTTCTATCCAAACATCACCCAAGATGAAACGGGAATGAAGAAGCTCTTTAAACAGTTTTCCTTTCCCGGCGGCATTCCCAGTCACGTTGCTCCGGAAACTCCCGGATCGATCAATGAAGGCGGGGAACTCGGTTACTCACTCGCGCACGCCTATGGAGCCGTCTTTGATAATCCCGATCTGCTGGCTGCTTGTGTTGTCGGTGATGGCGAAGCCGAAACCGGACCGCTCGCCACGAGCTGGCATTCCAACAAGTTTCTGAATCCCGCTCGCGACGGCGCAGTGCTGCCGATTCTGCATTTGAATGGTTACAAGATTGCTAATCCAACAGTGCTCGCCCGCATTAGCAAAGAAGAGCTCACCAGCTTGCTGATCGGCTACGGGCACAAACCTTATTTCGTCGAAGGTGACGAGCCGGAAGCAATGCATCAACTGATGGCTGCGACGCTTGATACCATTCTCGACGACATTGAAACGATTCAAGCTAACGCACGACAGAGCGAACGTCCGGAACGTCCGCTGTGGCCCATGATCGTCTTGCGCACGCCAAAGGGTTGGACCGGGCCAAAGTTCGTCGACGGCAAACCAGTCGAAGGAACGTGGCGCTCTCATCAGGTACCGTTGTCTCAGCTTGCAGACAATCCGGAGCACCTGTGTTTACTGGAAGAATGGCTGAGAAGTTACAAACCGGAAGAACTGTTCGACGAGACTGGGAAATTAAGGGACGAAATTGCAGAATTGGCTCCGAAACGTGAACGACGCATGGGCGCGAATCCACATGCAAACGGTGGCTTGTTACTCAACGATCTGCAACTACCAGACTATCGCAACTACGCGGTGAACGTACCCTCTCCGGGAACGGTCGAGGCGGAGGCTACGCGTGTGCTCGGCCGGTTCCTGCGTGACGTAATGAAGCTGAATATGGATCGACGCAATTTCCGCGTTGTTGGACCAGATGAGACTGCGTCGAACCGCCTGGATGCCCTGTTTGAAGTTACCGATCGAGTCTGGATTGCTAAAACGCTTCCGACCGACGAGCACGATTCGCCGGATGGACGCGTCATGGAAATTCTCAGCGAACATCTTTGTGAAGGTTGGCTCGAGGGTTATCTATTGACTGGTCGACATGGAGTTTTCTCGTGCTATGAGGCTTTTGTTCACATCGTGGATTCGATGGTAAATCAGCACGCAAAATGGTTGAAGGTGACGCGTCAGATCCCGTGGCGACGTCCAATTGCTTCGTTGAACTATCTTCTAACGTCGCACGTCTGGCGTCAGGATCACAACGGCTTCAGTCATCAGGATCCGGGCTTTATCGATCATGTCGTAAACAAGAAAGCCGATGTTGTTCGCGTCTATCTCCCACCTGATGCGAACAGCCTGTTGTCAGTTATGGACCATTGTTTGCGCAGTCGCAACTACATCAACGTTGTTGTTGCCGGCAAACAGCCCGCGCTTCAGTATCTGAAATTGGACGACGCGATGAATCATTGCAGCGAAGGGATTGGCATATGGGAGTGGGCCAGCAATGACAGTGGCCTGGAACCTGACGTGGTAATGGCATGCGCCGGCGACGTGCCAACGTTGGAGACTTTAGCCGCGGTTGATATTCTGCGCCAACGCCTTCCTGATCTGAAGATTCGGGTTGTGAATGTGGTCGACCTAATGACGTTGCAGCCGCAAAGCGAGCATCCACATGGACTGTCGGACACACAGTTTGATTCACTTTTCACCACGAACAAACCGATCATCTTCGCGTTTCACGGCTACCCGTGGCTGATTCACCGATTAACTTACCGACGGACCAATCATCGCAATTTGCATGTGCGCGGTTATAAAGAAGAAGGCACTACGACAACGCCTTTCGATATGGTTGTCTTAAATGACCTTGATCGCTTTCATCTCGTAATGGATGTTATTGACCGCGTGCCGAAGCTAGAGTTGATCGGCGCGCACCTGCTGCAGCAGATGCATGACAAACGTTATGAGCACAAACGTTATATCGCAGAGCACGGCGACGATATGCCTGAAATTCGCGATTGGAAGTGGCCCAACTGACTTTAAATGACCAGGCGTCGCATCAGTCTTCGCTTTACTACTTCGACCAGCAACAGGTAGGTAGCCGTCGCAAAGGCGATGAATAATAAGAAGGTGAGTGGGAGAGGAGTAAACCCGATCACTGATCCCAGTCGCGTATATGGAAGCAACGTTCCAAACAGCACGATCGCAATCGTGGTGATGGTCAACGCCAAACTTGGCCTGCTCCGCAACGGATTGCGCGCGGTACGAATAACAAAGATGACTAATGTCTGGGTCGCCAGCGATTCGACGAACCAACCAGTATGAAAGAATTGCTCTGAGGCAAGAAAGATCTTGAGCAAAACGAAGAACGTCAGAAAGTCGTAGATAGAGCTCAATGGTCCGATGTAAATCATGAAGTCGCGGATTAATTTAATGTTCCAGCGCTGCGGTTTGCGAATAAATGTTTCGTCAACTGAGTCAGTTGGAATGGTCACCTGTGCCAGGTCGTAAAGAAAATTGTTCAACAGGATCTGTGTGGGAAGCATCGGTAGAAACGGGAGAAACACAACCGCAGCGGCCATGCTGAACATATTGCCGAAGTTTGAGCTGGTTCCCATCAATAAATACTTCATCACGTTCCCGAACGATTTTCGCCCCTCAATAATGCCGGCATGCAGAACGTCCAATCCTCGTTCAAGCAAGATGAAATCGGCGGCGTCTTTCGCCACGTCGACTGCGCTTGCCACTGAAATGCCGACATCCGCTGCGTGCAGTGAAGGGGCATCGTTTATTCCGTCACCCAAATAGCCGACGACGTGGCTTCGATTTTTCAGCGCGAGAATGATCCGGTTTTTTTGCGCCGGTGAGACACGCGCGAAGACGGACGTCTGCTCGACGATATGGCCCAACGCGGGATCCGAAATCTTGTCGAGTTCTGTGCCTAATACAATTCGGCCTGAGTCCAGCTCTACCTGTGAGCAGATGTGCTGTGTGACCAATTCATTATCGCCGGTCAGAATCTTTATCTGAATCCCATCTCGTCGTAGCGCGTCGAGAGTTGATTTAGCTGTGGGTAGCGGAGGATCAGAAAAGGTTAAAAAGCCGGCGAGCGCGAGTCCGGTTTCATCATTGGCTGTGTACACGTCTTTAGCCGGAACCTTCGCATACGCGACCGCGAGTGAGCGATACCCCTTGGCGCAGAGATCGCGATACGTATTTTCGATGCGCGCCTGTGAACCTTCTAAAGGGTGTTGCTGATTTTCCACTTCATAAGAAGTACACGTGGAGAGCACACTTTCCGGTGCGCCCTTCGTGATCAGTAATCTTTCGTCGTTATGCTTGACGACGATTGAGACGCGGCGCCGCTCAAAGTCAAACGGTATTTCATCCACTTTCTCATAATCGTGAATATCGGGCTGATCGTGCTTGAGAACCGCAGTGTCCAAAGGATCACTGCGATGACGTTCCTTGATAGCTTCGTCGACCGGATTGGTGATACCAGTTTCGTGCAGGCTGTTGAGGAACGCGAGCAGAAACACCCGCTCGCACGGTGCGCCGAAAGGGTCGAGATGTTGTTCCAACGACATCTCTCCGCTTGTTAGCGTACCGGTTTTGTCACTGCACAGAACGTCGATGCTACCGAAGTTCTGCATAGCCTCGAGGTGCTTGACGATCACGTTCTTACGGGCCATGTGAACGGCTCCGCGGCCGAGTGTGACCGTCGTGATCATTGGTAGAAACTCGGGAGTCAAACCGACAGCGAGGGCTACTGCGAATAACAATGATTCAAGGAAGGGCCGCTGAAAAAGAATGCTGATTAGGATTACGAATAGCACAAGCAGGATCGTGGTCCTCATTATTAAAAAACCAAACCGCCTGGTGCCTCTTTCGAATTCAGTTTCCGGTGCTCGCTTCGCGAGGCGCATGGCAATGTCTCCGAAGACGGTGTTTTTGCCGGTCGCTGTTACGAGAGCGCTTGCTGTTCCACTCACGACCGACGTGCCGAGAAATACTTTGTGCAAATCGCTTTCGGAGCCGTGATCAGAACTTGCCGATTTTTCGACAGGCAATGATTCGCCGGTGAGCGCCGCTTGCTGGACGTGCAGATCGCGTGTTTGCAGTAGCTCCGCATCGGCTGGCACCAGATCGCCGGCGGCGAGCTTGATTACGTCGCCGGGAACTATCTCGCGCCTGAGAATCTCGATCCACTTACCGTCTCGCAGCACATTTGCAGTGGGCGCCACTTCTTTGCGAATACTGTCGACTGCCTTTTGTGAGCGATAGGTCTGAATGAAATTCAGTGCGACGCTGAACAGGACCATCGTGATGATGATTGAGGCGTTGATGACTTCACCAAGCGCAGCGGATATGCCACTGGCCACAAGCAAAATAATTGCGAGCGGATTTGCCAGGAGACTTAGCAGTTGAAAGAGAGGTGCAGTCCGTTTTGTAGGCGCAGGCTCGTTGGGGCCGAATTGCGTCAACCGCCGTTTTGCCTCAACTTGTGTAAGGCCCGTTGGACTTGTTTCTGAAGTGACCAAATTCAGTTTGCCATAGAGAAGTTTTAAGTTGAACGGAGCGTAACGTTAGCAACGCCGTGTTCGGCTCGTTGGTCCTCGATCTCCCTGATTTTCGCACGAAGCCATGCGCTTACGTCGTGCTCGAGCTTTGCCTGATTGTCCTGCAACTCCAAATCCTGGATGGTCTCACCGTCACTATTCAAAGGAATTAGGTGACAGGGCACTTCTTGAGTGTGGTTCTCCGGACTCACAAATTCGAGCAGGTGACATTCGTTGCAAGGGTGAGTGCGATCCGGATCACCATAGTTAAGACAAGTCAGTGAATCCTGAAAGATTGATTTGCTTTGCCGCGGCGTGCGAACTGAATGTCCGTAACCGCCTTTCTCGATGAAATCCAACTCAGCTCTGAGGAGTTCGAGAATATCGCGATCATCGGATGCCATAGCAATTACCTCCCCTTCCCATACTGAGCGGCGCAAGGAACATGCCACGCAGATCAGCGAGTATTCGCAAACACAATGAGTTTCCTAAGTGTGAGTGTGAGGAAGCTTTCGCATCCGATGAGGAAAAGTCCACAAGTTCAACGAAATTCCCTTCGACTTCCACCGAATTGTAGCCGGGTACGACGCTTGCCAGTTCACCGTTTGAGCCTGTGCTGGAACGAGGTGAACGACCATGAAAATTCTTATCGGTTACGACGGTTCCGAGTGCGCGGATGCTGCCCTCGATGATCTGACCCAATCTGCATTACCAGACATCAGTGAAGCTCATATTCTGTCGGTCGCTGAAGTATGGCTTCCGCCACCGCCACCTTCGAGTTACGAAATCATCGAAGAGGCGCGAAATGCCAACTCGCCCGCGGAATTACAGCGGGATTTTGCAAAGCACTGTGCAAAAGCGAAGGAGGCGTTGGTTCTCGCCGAACGCGCCCGCGACCGTGTACAGGCCAGGTTCCCAAATTGGAAGGTTAGTGTTGATTCGTCGTGTGGTTCACCAGCCTGGGAACTGGTTGCGAAGGCTGACGAATGGAAGCCTGATTTGATTGTGGTTGGATCGCACGGACGCACAGCTCTTGGGCGGTTCGTTTTGGGAGTGTTTCCCAACGTGTGCTAACTGAAGCGCTGTGTTCGGTGAGAATAGCTCGCGGTCGACTCGAAGAGCCAGGTTCGCCAGTGAGAATCATTGTTGGCACTGATGGTTCACCGGCGAGTGACGAAGCACTAAGAGCTGTGGCTGCGCGTTGCTGGCCGCCGCAAAGTGAAATCAAAGTAATCATGGTCGACGATCCGTTAGCACCTGAGTTCTTAGGAAAAGTGATTCCTCCGCTCGGTAAGATGCTTGAGGAAGATCGACAACAGGAACAGGCCTGGGTTGAAAAGATCTCGAAACAGTCTCTCGACATTCTGCGTGGGGCTGGAATCAAAGTTACGTGCGTACTCAGGGAAGGTGATCCAAAGCAGGAGCTCTGCCAGGCCGCAGAAGAGTGGAACGCGGACTGTATCTTTGTTGGTTCTGCCGGTTTCAGCAATCGCTTTGAAAGGTTTGTGTTGGGCAGTATCTCGGCGGCGGTTGCCGCTCGCGCGCATTGCTCTGTTGAAGTTGTGCGCAAGGGAGTCAGGCAAACCAAATAATGGTCCGTAATTTCGGAGGCCATGCATATGATGAAAACGCTGAACAATGAAGAGGTGCGGCGGCTTTTGCAGACGGCGCGAGTTGCACGACTCGGTTGTATTGTGAAGGGTGAACCATATGTGGTCCCGATCAACTGCCATTTGGAAGGCGATTACTTGTATAGCCACTCTCTGGCGGGACTAAAGATTGCAGGGCTGCGCGAAAATCCGAACGCGTGTGTTCAGGTCGACGAAATTGAAAGCGACTTGCGCTGGCGCAGTGCAATTGCTTTTGGCAAGTATGAAGAGATCACCAAGCCCAACGAGCGCGCGGAAATCCTCAACACGTTGCTTCGCAGGTTTCCGATGTTAACCCCGGTAGAATCAGCTATCGCGGTTGACGGTTCGGCGCCAGAAGTGATCGTCTTTCGAATCAAAATTGAGCGCCTCACGGGAGTTTCAGAGGGCTAGAACATCAGATAGACTCTATCGCCAATGCACGAGGATCAAATTACCACTCAAAAGAGCTTGGCTGCCCGCCGTGATGGCGACGTGGTGTTGCGTGACGGCTCGACGGTTCATATTCGCGTCATGAGTCGTGCGGACGAAGCCGGCCTCTGCGCGTTGTTAAACTCGCTGTCGGAAGACTCCCGCTGGCTGCGATTTTACTGTTTGCAGAATAGCGCTGGCCTCGCTGCCGAAGCTCATCGAGAGGCGAACCTGGAGCAGACTTTTGGACTGATTGCATGCAGTGGTGGCGAGCAGCGCGTCGTGGGCCATGCATTTTATGTGTCATTGACGACCAGCGCGCCGAGGTTGCCTTTACCATTGCCAACGACTTTCAGGGACGCGGACTCGGCACCATCTTGCTTTGCCAGCTTGCGGATGTCGCTGCGGCAAATGGAATCAAGGTTTTTGAAGCTGATGTGGTCGCGGCGAATCATGCGATGCTCCATGTGTTCAGGGAATCAGGATTTCCGATCGAGGTAAATGCGAGCGCGGGACAGCTTCACATAGTTTTTCCAACGTCGTTTACTGAGGAAGCTCGCAACCAGTTCGAACGAAGGGAATCAATCTCTGCTGTAAATGCGTTGAAGCTTTTCTTTCAGCCACGCGCAGTTGCCGTGATCGGCGCTTCACGTCAACGCGGCACCATCGGCGGAGAGATCTTTCATAATTTGTTGAGCTTTGGATTCAACGGTCCGGTCTATCCGGTGAATCCAACCGCGACGGCAATCGAGAATGTCAAAGCTTATCCATCAATCGAGGCTGTTCCTGGTCCAGTGGATCTCGCCGTGATCGTCGTTCCCGCCGCAAAGGTGGTCCAGGTTACGAGCGAGTGTGCGCGAAAAGGCGTCAAGTCGCTGGTTGTTATCTCGGCCGGTTTTTCGGAGACAGGCGACGAAGGGAAGAAGCGACAGGCTGAGTTGCTCAATGTTTGTCGCAGCGCCGGCATGAGGCTGATTGGTCCAAACTGCATGGGCATCGTCAACACCAATCTGGCAGTGTTACTTGACGCCACGTTTGCTCCCGGAGTTCCGCCACGTGGACGCGTAGGTTTCTCATCACAGAGTGGCGCGTTGGGACTCGCGATCATGGAGTTCGCGAACTCACTCGGCCTCGGCATCTCAACCTTTGTCTCCGTCGGCAATAAGGCGGACATTTCCGGAAACGATCTGTTGCGCTACTGGGAAGCAGATGACGACACTGATGTGATTCTTCTTTACCTCGAGTCGTTCGGAAATCCGAAGAAGTTTTCAGAAATTGCACGCCGCGTTGGACGCAAGAAGCCGATCGCGGTGGTGAAGAGCGGACGTTCAGCCGCAGGTGCGCGCGCCACTTCGTCGCATACAGGTGCGCTGCTCGCTGCTTCTGACGTCACGGTTGATGCTCTGTTTCGACAGGCGGGCGTAGTCCGCACCGACACGCTTGCGGAACTGTTCGATGTTGCTTCGTTATTTGCAAACCAGCCGTTGCCTAAGGGCAATCGCGTCGGGATCATAACGAATGCCGGTGGGCCGGCGATTCTGTGCGCTGATGCTTGCGAAGCACGTGGACTAGAGATTCCGGTTCTATCTGATAGTAGTCAGATTCGACTGCGCGCATTCCTTCCGGCGGGCGCAAGCGTCGGCAATCCTGTGGACATGATTGCCTCCGCGCCGGCCGAGCATTACCGGCAAGCGATTGAGATTGTTGGAGGCGACGAGAATATTGATTCCTTGATTGTGATTTTTACGCCGCCGCTTGTGACTCGCGCTGACGACGTCGCCAAATGCATCGTTGAGGCGGTGGACCGCATTGACAAGAGCAAACCGGTGCTGAGTGTTTTTCTTTCTGCTCAACAACCTCCGAAGGAATTGCGAACTACGAGATTCAGCATACCCTCTTATTCATTTCCCGAAACTGCTGCGATCGCTTTAGCGCGGGCCACGCGTTATCGCGAGTGGCGCAATCGACGCGAAACATATTTGGCGAAATTTCCGGATATCCATGCGGACGAGGCGGCAGCCGTGGTCGCGTCAGCTCTTGCTCGCGGCGAAGGCTGGTTGCTGCCGGACGAGGTGGCGAAAATTTGTTCCTGTTACGGCTTGCCACTGATTGCGCAAAGAGTTGTCACGAACGCTGACGATGCCGCCGCAGCGGCGGGGGAAATTGGCGGCGAGATTGCTCTAAAAGCTATTGCTCCAGGCTTGGTGCACAAAACCGAAGCGGGCGCAGTGAGACTTCGTCTGAGTGGTATGGAAGCGGTTCGTAAGGCTGCGCTTGAAATGAATGAACGGCTGAAGTCTCGCGGACTTTCGCCCTCAGGATTTGTGGTCCAACAAATGGCTAAGCCCGGCATCGAGATGCTGGTTGGCGTGGTACACGATCCGCAGTTCGGTCCAGTCGTAGCCTGCGGCGCCGGCGGAGTTCAGGTGGAGTTATTGAAAGACGTTTCAATACGTCTCACTCCTCTTTCAAACGAGGATGCCGCGGAGATGATCCATGAACTCAAGACCTACCCCTTACTGACGGGCTTTCGCGGGAGCATTGCGTGCGATGTTGCAGCTCTCGAGGATGGGCTGCTGCGCGTTAGCGCGATGGTCGAAGACATCCCACAGATAGCTGAACTGGATTGCAATCCCTACGTGGTCCACGACAAAGGCGCAACTATTCTCGACGCACGTATTCGCGTGACCACCGTTGCGCCCCGCCAATTGGTTGGTGCACGTCGTTGAGTTTATAGGCTACTCCCCCCATCTTCCATTAGAAACCAATCCTCCTCTACTGCGGACGCTTTGTTCGCATAGAATGAACCGATCGAAGGCAGCGTCTGTGAGTTGTAAACAAGATCGAAGCTAAACACCAGGAAGATTAACAATGTCATGGCGTGAGCAAAAAGAGAAAGAAAAAGCAAACGCAACGAAAAAGTACACGCGCCCGGAAGGGAAAGGAGAGCACCGAGAAAGGTGGATTACTGGAACAGATTGCCGCTCAAATGTATCGGTCACCGTTTCATAAGGTTACTCCTAACGCAAAGCTGCCACCTATCAACCGCAATCCAAAAAGAAAACGCGAGATCGATGTTCTGCTCGAAGGCAAAGTAGTTACGCGTCCACGTCAACGCGCGATCGAGTGCAAAAACTTGGGGAAGAAAGTTGGCGTAGGAAAGATTGACGAGTTTATCGGCAAGCTCGCGGACGTTGGCATCCCCTACGAACATGGTATTTACATTTCGCCGATGGGTTACACAGCCGGTGCCGTAGACCGTGCCCGGCCCGTGAATATTCAGTTGTTGACGTTAATCGGCCTTACTGAAGATGGATTACTTTCCAGCACAGTGGGATCCGAAGCTTGGAATTCACGTGACTTGAAGTCGCGGC
>JADMIO010830162.1_pt1 | contig 64144 bp, 52 predicted proteins | sample 8958161 | NCBI WGS metagenome assembly JADMIO01 (sample SAMN16585339, study PRJNA669376) | soil metagenome | isolation source: Crop rotation soil | place: USA: Cullars Rotation, Alabama | collected 2011 | reverse complement strand
CGCGACAACTTGTCCACGTGGAATTCTAAGCTTAGGATCCCAATGTGCTGGAAAGAGTCGAAGTTGGTGTCGGTGCTTTCTTCGACGGCGAGAAATTCCTGTCGCCCGCCAATCTGGATTGGGAGCACAAACGCTTTTTCCCCGGCGATATCGGCGAGCTCACCGGCGAAATGGGAACCGTGGTGACTTATCGCGGCGCCGAGCGAATGTTCGAGCGAACGCTGGGACGCATGGCGCCGCTGCTCGGAGAGTCGGGTTACTGCGGTTACATCAACCTCAACACCATTGTGAACGACGATGGCATCTGGCCACTCGAGTTCACCTGCCGCTTCGGTTATCCGGGCTTTCCGATTCTTGACTCACTGCACCGTTGCGGGTGGCATGAGCTTTTTCGCTCGATGATAGCGCGCGATGGGAAAGAATTCCGCACCCACGACGGATATTCCGTCGGGGTGGTGATGACGGTACCGCCGTTTCCCTACCGCCACGGCTACGAGGCACTGGGCAAAGGAAGCCCAATCTGCTTTGCGGAGAAAATGAGCAATGAAGACTCCGGTTCCCTGCACTACGGAGAGGTCGACACGCGGGATGGCCAGCTCGTCACCGCCGGGATGATCGGCTACATAGTAGTCGTTACCGGAGTGGCGAAATCGATCGAAGCTGCGCGCCAGTTGGCGTACGACCGAGTGCGCAAAGTGGTGATTCCCAATGCGCGCTATAGAAATGACATCGGCGTTCGCCTGATCGAGCGCGATATGGCCGAGATGCGGCGACTGGGGTTAGTGCCGTGAGCGCAATCGATCCCGCTCTGTCGGACATCCTGTCGCGTTGTGTCGATGGCAAGCTCTCGGCGCCTGTCGCGCTGATGCATCTGCTCATCGAAACAGAGGACGCTGATGCGGTGCGCGGCGCGGTCACTGGTTTTACGCGCGATCTTGCCGATTCAGCGCAAGGCCTCGCGGCGCAGGGACGTGCGCGAGAGCTGGAGCACTTGATGGAAACCAACATCGATGGGTGCAGGCGCATCGCCGCGATGTTGCGCGCCGACATGGATTCGTCCAAGCCGGCACCAAGCGTGGAAGAAGGGATCGCGTTCTGCGAGCGCCTGTTCGATTGGTCGGTTCAGCAATCGGAGGAGGCAAGTGTCGCGCTGTATTCGCTTGGCAACGCGGATCTGCTCGACCAGGCAACAGCGGAGATCGTGTCGCAGCTGCACGAGTGGCGACTAGTCAGCAGGCAATCCGACATCCTCGACGTTGGCTGCGGGATTGGCCGACTGCTCGTCGCGCTCGCACCCGAAGTGCGCCGCGCGGTCGGGATCGACGTCTCCGCCGAGATGGTGAAGGCTGCGCAGCGGAGGTGTGCGCCGTACGAGAACGTGACCGTTATGAAAGGCGACGGTTACGGGCTCGGTGCAGTGTCAGGCGAGAAGTTCGACCTCGTCATTGCTGTCGACAGCTTCCCTTATCTCCGCCAATCCGGCTACGCGCTCGTCCAGCGATTCGTATCTGATTCTGCTCGCGTTCTGAAGGCAGGAGGAGAGCTGGTCATTCTCAACTATTCGTATTCGGAGGATGACGAATCCGACTCGCGCGAGGTGAGTGCGCTTGCGTCCGAGAATGGACTCGAGGTGGTGGAGACCGGCGGCCGGCCGTTCAAGCTTTGGGACGGCGTCGCCTTCAGGTTGAAGCGGCGGCGACCCTGACCAAACAAAAAACCCGGGATCTCTCCCGGGTTTTTTGTTTCAAGCTGAGTCGGTGGATCAGGTGCAGGCGATCACACCGTTGATCATCGTGCAGGTCTTGGCTGACTGCGAGTGCGTCGCGGTCGCGCTCCATGACGGAGGCGGGCCGGCAACTGCGGTCACGACAATAGTGACGTTCGAAGAAGCGCTAAAACCTTGCAGCGGAGCCGCAGACGTCGCGGTTCCCGAGAAGTACGCACCCTGGTTGTCAGCGGCATACTGCTCTTCATACGTTGCAACGTTACGAAGGTCCGACTTCATCGCAGCGACGTAAGCCTTGTCCTTCGTGTTGGCGAACTTCGGAATCGCGATCGCGGCAAGAATACCGATAATCACGACTACGATCAAAAGCTCGATAAGGGTGAAGCCTTTTCTATTTGACACTCTAACTCTCCTGCAGCGGTTGGATTGCGATAGCCAGAACATGGCTATTTCATATCAAAAGACGCCTAAGGGTTTACCCCGGTAAGCAGCTTGGAATGAGGGAGTTAAGGCCCTGAATCGGGCGTCGCCGACGAGGGGAGCCACCTTTCAGCCGCGATCTGCGAATCCCGGTTGCACAACGCAAGGCAATCCTCGCCCGTGCATTGCGTGGTACTTTTTACCGACTCACCGGAAGGAGAAGGAGCAAATGGAAGGAAGTGATATCACATCGCCTCGCACTTCAGCCGCGCTCACGTGCGTTGTCGCAGCTTTCCTCAGCGGGTGCGCGACCGTCTCTCCATCGAGCTCGCCAACCATGAGCCAGGGCGTCGACTCCGTTCGCTTCGGCACTCTCGCGAACGGACAAAGCACGCAATTGTTCACGCTTAGAAATGCGCACGGCGTCGAGGTGCAGTTCACCAACTACGGTGGTATCATCACCTCCCTCAAAACTCCCGACCGTAATGGCCACCTCGCCGACATAGTGCTCGGCTACGACAATCTCGCGGGCTATGTCGCCAACTCGCCTTACTTCGGCGCGATCGTCGGCCGCTACGCGAATCGCATTGCGCGCGGACACTTTACGCTTGATGGCGCGACCTACACGCTTGCGGTCAACAATGGCCCCAACAGTCTCCACGGTGGACTGCGCGGCTTCGACAAAGTCGTGTGGAACGCGAAGCCATTTCAGAATCAGGAAGGACAGGGCGTTGCGCTCGATTACACGAGCGCCAACGGAGAAGAAGGTTATCCGGGCACGTTGAAGACAACCGTTACGTACACTCTCACCCCTGACGATCGATTGATCGTTGATTACCTGGCGACGACGGATAAGGCAACGCCGATCAACCTGTCACAGCATTCGTATTGGAACCTCGTTGGCAACGCGTCTCGCGACATTCTCGGACACGTGCTCACAATCAATGCCGACGCCATCACGCCGGTCGACACGACGCTGATCCCGACTGGCGAGATGATGCCTGTGCAGGGGACACCGTTCGACTTCCGGACGCCCCACGCCATTGGAGAGCGAGTGGATCAGCGGCAGAACGCGCAAATTCGCTTCGGCAATGGCTACGATCACAACTTCGTGTTGAATCGCGCGGCACCTGCGCCCGCCCTCGTGCTGGCGGCGCGCGTCGTCGAACCGACGAGTGGTCGAACGATGGAGATCTCCACCACGGAGCCCGGCGTCCAGTTTTACTCGGGCAACTTCCTCGACGGCAGCATCACCGGTAAAGGCGGCGCTGTCTATCACTTTCGTTATGGCCTCGCGCTCGAGACGCAGCATTATCCCGATTCGCCAAACCATCCGAACTTTCCGTCCACGATTCTGCGTCCGGGAGAGCAGTATCGCTCACGCACCGTCTTCAAGTTTGGAGTGACGCAATGAAAGCAATGACGCGGCAGCGCATCGCTGCATTCGTTCTCACGGTCGGACTGTGCGCGGCAGCGGATCTTCCGGCCCAGCGCCCGCAGCCGCGGCTCGGCGACGCGGGATTGCCTGGTCGACCGATGTGGACCCAGCAGCGTGCGCGCGCCTGGGGGCAATCGACGGGATGGTTGGTCGGCAGCAACTTCGCGCCGAGCACCGCCATCAACCAGCTCGAGATGTGGCAGGCCGCGACTTGGGATCCGCGCACGATCGATCGTGAGCTCGGGTGGGCTCAATCACTCGGCTTCAATACCATGCGCGTCTTCCTGCACAATCTGCTTTGGCAGCAGGACTCGGCGGGTTTCCTGCGCCGCATGGATCAGTTTCTGGCGATCGCGCAGCGGCATCACATCAAGCCGATGTTCGTGTTGTTCGACGCAGTGTGGGATCCACTGCCGCACCTCGGCCTACAGCGCGAGCCGATCCCGCATCTGCACAATTCAGGTTGGGTTCAGAGTCCGGGCGCCGCGATTCTCTCCGACACGAGTCGGTATGAATCCTTACGACCTTACGTCCAGGGCGTCGTCGGCAGATTTGCGAACGATCCGCGCGTAGTGGCGTGGGACATTTTCAACGAGCCCGACAACACCAACCGTCCGGCGTACATCGCCTACGAGCCACTCAACAAGCCGGCGCTCACTCTGATCCTGATGCGGAAAGCGTTTGCCTGGGCGCGCGCGATGAATCCATCGCAGCCGCTGACATCGGCGCCGTGGCTCGGAGACTACGTCGACCCATCCCGGATGCGTCCAGCGACGAGATTCATGCTCGATAATTCGGACGTCATCACCTTCCACAGCTACGACGACAGCGCGACCGTGGAAAAACTCATCACCGCACTGGAGCGTTACGGCAGACCAATTATCTGCTCCGAGTACATGGCTCGCCCGCGCAACAGCACTTTCGAGGCGATTCTCCCGATCTTCGCGCGCCGAAATGTCGGCGCGATCAATTGGGGATTCGTTTCAGGAAAGACGCAGACGATTTATCCGTGGGATTCGTGGAACAACGAGTACACCGCGGAGCCGAAGGTGTGGTTCCACGACATCTTCAGGGCGAATGGACAGCCGTACGATCAGCGCGAGGTGCAGCTCATTCGATCGATTACGGCGAATAGGCGACCGGGAGCGTTGAGAGTTCCTGCTGGCGTGACTCGGTGAGGACTCGTGTTACGGACTAAGTGCATCGACAATCGCGGACTGATTGAGGACGAGGACCAAGACTGAACCGCCGAACGGAGGACGAGAACCTCCGATCCTCGATCCGGCGGTTGTCCTCGTCCGCGTTCTCGATCAGTCCGCGATTGTCGATGCACTTAGTCCGGAATGCGAGTCCTCAGCTACTCGCGCTCTAATCCCGTCCGATGCTCACGAATCTCCGTTTCTTCTCCCGCAGCTGAGTGCAACGGTCTCTCTTTCGCGCGGCGACCGAAGTAAAACATCACTGCGCCAAAGACGAGCATCACGATTCCCCACCACAAATTGATGGAGATATTCTCCGAGCGCGCGTAAAGCTGGGAGTCTGACCGCGTTGCAATGCCATAGACCGTGAGCACTGCGCCGAGCAGGAGGAACAGGCTCCCTATCGGAAGGCGAATATCGAAACGAGCGGCTCCGCTCATGGTCGGCGTCTCCTAGAAGAAGATGATGTTGAGCAGCAGCGCAATCGCCAGCACGAGCACGGCAATCACCTTGGGGCGTTCGTACCAGACCACATTGCCTTCCGAGGGTTTTGGCGTGAGGCTGTACACCAGTCCGCGCAATTCGTCGTCCGGACGCGGGCGGGTTATCAGGCTGACGATGATGGTCACGACGAAGCACGTCACCCACGCGGCGATCGCGGTCCAGAAAGTCTGGCCGAGCTCGCTGCGGTAAATGATGTGTGCGCCGAAGTAGCCACCTTTGACGCCCGGCGTCGCACCCGCCGCCAGTGACATGCCGTGATGAATCGCCGCCGCGATCGTTCCCGACAACAGGCCGATGAATGCTGCGTGACCGGTCGTCCGCTTCCAGAACATGCCAAGCGCGAAGGTCGCGAAAAGCGGGGCATTCACAAAAGCGAACACCAGCTGCAGCAGATCCAGAATGTTGTTGAACGAATTCGCGACGTACGCTGCCGCAATCGACAGCACGATTCCGAATACCGTCGCCGCGCGTCCCATCCACAGGTAATGCTCGTCACTTGCGCCTTTCTTGATGTGGCTCTGGTAGATGTCGTAGGTCCACACCGTGTTGAACGCGGTGACGTTGCCCGCCATTCCAGACATGAACGACGCCAGTAGCGCGGTGAGGCCGAGGCCCAGCATTCCCGACGGGAAGAACCGAATCAGCATCATCGGCACGGAAAGGTCGTAGTCCAGTACGACGTGTCCCGCCTGATCCAGCAGCGCGGCACCGGTTGCAGGATCGATTTTTGGCGGAATGACTCCCTGACCGCCGGCGATCGACGAGATCGGTCCAGCGCCGCCCGTCGCATGCCAATCGACGGCGAGGGCGATCATTCCGGGCAGAATTACCAGGAACGGAAAAAAGACTTTCGGGATCGCCGCGATCAGCGGAGTGCGACGCGCAGCCGCCATGTTCTCCGAAGCCATCGCGCGCTGCACCACCAGGAAGTCGGTGCACCAGTAGCCGAACGAGAGCACGAACCCCAGGCCCATCGCCAGCCCGAACCACTCGACGCCGATCGGATTTTGAGACGAATCCGCCATGTACCGCCACGTATGCGTGAGTGCGCCCGATTCGAATCCGCGGCCCACAGCGACCTCGGCGAGCTTCGCCTTGAGGCCAGTCCATCCTCCCGCCGCACGAAGTCCGAGAAATACCAGCGGCGCAAATCCGAACACAATCAGGAAGAACTGGAGCACTTCGTTGTAGATCGCGCTGGTGAGTCCGCCGAGGAAGATGTAAGCGAGCACGATCACCGCGGCGACGATCATGCTGAAGTGGAAGCTCCAGCCGAGCAGCAGGTTGAACAGCTTGCCCATCGCGTACATCGAGATTCCCGACGACATGATCGTCATCACGGCGAACGAGATCGCGTTTAGGCTCCGCGTCTTTTCGTCGAAGCGCAGCTTCAGGTACTCCGGGACTGATCGCGCGCGGGAGCCGTAGTAGAAAGGCATCATGAACAGCCCCACGAAGACCATCGCCGGGATGGCGCCGATCCAGTAGAAGTGCGCGGTACTGATGCCGTACTTGGCGCCCGACGCACCCATTCCGATCACTTCCTGCGCGCCAAGGTTCGCCGAGATGAAAGCGAGCCCCGCAACCCACGACGGGATAGAGCGACCCGATAAGAAGAAGTCCGTGCTCGTCTGCGTCGACCTCCGCAGCATCCAGCCGACGACGAGGACGACCGCGAAGTACACGATCATCAGGAGGTAGTCGATGCCTGTGAGATGGGTCATTGTGCGGTTCGGGGTTAGCGGTAAGCGGGTGGTCGCCGAGCGAAAGTACGCCTCTTGGCTTCGGCCCGCAAACGGATGAGCTTCGACTTGACACCGCTTGGCGCCGGTGCCATGCTCTGCGGCCCGAACCGGTTTGAACGAGTTCAAGACGGTTCAGAATCAGCTCCCGCGATTTCGAGTATGACGGAAAAGCGTCCGACAATCTCCGATGTCGCCCGTCAGACCGGTGTCTCCAAAGCCACCGTCTCGGCGGTCCTGAACGACAGTGAAGGAGTCAGCATCGACACGCGGGACCGTGTGCTCGCCACGATCGAGTCGCTCAACTACCGCCCCACGCAGCAGTCGGGGGTGCGATCAGCGACACGCTATCGCAGCATCGCGCTCATCATCAAGGAGTACGACAACCCGTACTACGACGAGGTGACCTCCGGCGTGCGCGAGTATGCCGAGTCCCAGGGATACATGCTGTTCGTCGTCAGCAGCGAGGGCAGCTACTCGGCTGAAAAACGGGCGGTGGAGTTGCTGCGTGAGAAGGGCGTCGATGGATTGATCGCCGCGCCGGTGATGGACGAGCACGCCGATCTCTCGCATTTCTACGAGCTCAAGCGCCGGAATTTTCCTTTCGTTTTTCTGGAACAGGTTCGCGGCGTTCCGGCGAGTCTGGTCGACCTCGAGAACATCGGTGCATCGCAAAAAGCCGTCGAGTATCTGTTCTCGCTCGGCCATCGTCGGGTCGCTCACTTCGCCGGACCGAAGTACTCGCTCCACAGCGAAGAGCGCGCTAACGGCGTCCACCGCGCTTACAGCAGCACCCACCTCGTACTCGCGCCGGAGGACATCATCGTCGCCGGCGCGCACTTCGAGGATGGTTATCGCTGCGGCCGCTCTTTGTTCGAATCGCGCGCCAGAGACCAATGGCCAACCGCGATCACGTGTTACAACGATCTCGTCGCAATGGGTTTGGTGAAAGCGATCATAGATCTCGGCATGAAAGTCCCCGACGACCTGTCGGTGATAGGCTTCGACGACATCAAGTTCTGCGAGACCTTCCTCGTGCCTCTGACGACGGTGCGCGTGCCGAAGTTCGACATGGGAAATCGCGCCGCCCGGATGTTGATCGATCACATCGAATCGAGAGAGGCGGTGATGCCGCAGCGCCACTATCTCGATGCAACACTGCTAGTTCGTGAATCAACCGCACCGCTTTCCGCTACAACCGGAGGTAACCCTTGAAGAGCAACTCTAACCGTGCACTGCGCGGAGTGCCCAGCTTCCGCACGCTGATCGGCGTCATCGGCGCCGCACTCTGCTATTTCGCTTCCACGCTCAGTGCTCAAGGCACGGTGGGCACAATCTCCGGCGTTGTGACGGGAGAGGGTGGAGTCCCGGTCAGCGGCGTGCAGGTAACGCTGGTGAATCGCGGAATGGGAGCGACAACCGACATCAACGGCCGCTTCACCATTGGCCGAGTGCCGACAGGTACGTACACCATTCGCGCGCAGCGAATCGGCTTCGCACCGGTGACACAACAAGTCACCGTTCTAAACAGCGAGGTCGTCTCCACCAACTTCAGCATGACGCAGGTCGCGACGACTCTGACCACGCAAGTCGTCGTTGGCTACACGACGCAGCAACGACGGGATGTATCCGATGCAGTGGCGAGCGTGCGCGGTGACGAGCTCAAGGATCAGAAAGTAGCGACGCTCGAGGAAGCGCTCCGTGGGCGCGTGCCCGGCGTGAACGTCGTGGCATCCGGTGAGCCGGGACGACCGGCCCAGGTGATCATTCGCGGACAGAATTTCATCAGCGGGGGTGTGTCCCCGCTCTACGTAGTCGACGGGATGTATCTCTCCGAGAATCCAAATCTCAATCCCGACGACGTCGAATCGATCGAAGTGCTGAAGGATGCGTCGGCGGCCGCGCAATACGGAGCGCAGGCGGCGAACGGCGTAATCGTCATTCGGACCAAGCATGGCGTTGCCGGCGAGACGCGGACCGAGGTGCACTCGTACTACGGCTCGCAGAGCCTGCCCAGGAAGATCCCGATGATGAACGCAGCTGACTGGGCAGCAATTACGTCGGCATCTTACGCGGCGGCGGGACAGACTCCACCGACCGGAGTCGTCAACCCAACGGTGAGCACTGATTGGCAGAACGCTGTCTTCCAGACGGGGAACATTCAGGATCACAACCTCTCGTTCTCCGGCGGATCGCCAGCGCAGGATTACATGCTCGGCGCCGGATATTTCGAGCAGAAAGGAACCATCGTCGAGACCGGATTCAAGCGCTTCAGCCTTCGGCTGAATAGCGAGGCACGCCGGAACCGCTTCACGATTGGCGAGAACCTGGCGTTGTCGCAATCGAATCGGACGAACCTCAACGGGTTCCCGCTCATCGACGCCATGCGAATGTTCCCGACAATTCCGGTGTATGATCCGAGCAACGTTGGCGGTTTCGGATATGGCACCGATGCCAATCCAAACTTTGGTACCAATCCGGTTGGCCAACAGCTGGCGCGCAGCAACACCGATAAGTCGAATCAGGTGATCGGAACCGCCTACGGCGATATAGCGCTGTTCGGCGGCCTGCACTATCGCGGCAACCTCGGCCTCAACTACGCCAACAATCTCAATCGGAACTTCAGCAGCATTGCGCAGCTGCGCTATCGCACACCGCAGATCAATGGTGCGACACTGAGCGAACAGACTGGAAACATCACGTCGCTGCTCTTCGAGAATCTGCTGCTGTTCAACAACAGCTTCGGCAACGGAGTGCACAAGCTGAATGCGGCAGCGGGCATCACGTCGCAACGCCAGGACGACAACGAGCTCTACGTCTATCGTCAGGGATTCACCGACGAGAGCCTCACGCAGATCGACGCCGGCTCGACGTCCAACCTGAACAACCGCGGCTGGCTGATTCAGAACCGGTTGAACGCGATGCTGCTCCGCGCGAACTACACGTTGCTTGACCGCTACCTCTTTACCGGAAGTGTTCGTCGCGATGGTTCATCGCGCTTCGGTCCCGGCAATCGCTACGCGAACTTCTCGGCCGGCTCAGTCGGCTGGGTGCTCAGCGACGAGGGCTTCTACAGGAACATTCCGCTTTTGAGCCGCGCGGTAGACTATCTGAAGATCCGCGCCAGCACCGGCACGCTAGGCAATCAGGATATCGGCGACTACCAGTTCAGCTCCCCGATCATCCAGAACCAGAATTACATGTTCGGCGGCAACGTCGTCGCCGGCTCCACGCAGCTCAGTCTCGCCAATCCCGGCATTCGGTGGCAGAGCAACAAGCAGACGAACATCGGCTTCGACTTCGGTCTGCTGGATGACGTACTCACCTTTAGCGCCGATCACTACACCTCGACTTCGCAGGGTCTGCTCGTCACCGCGCCAATTCCGTGGAGTCTCGGCTCGAGCGTGCAGGTTCCCGATTATCCGTTTGTCGTACCGCAAAACCCGGTCGTCAACGCCGGCTCGGTGCGCAATACCGGCTTCGAGTTCAACCTCGCTCATCACCTCGACAAATCAGCGTTCAAGCTGAATACGACGCTGAACTTCACCACCATTCACAACCGCGTCGTGTCGCTCGGTAATGGTGGGCAGCCGATTTATGCCGGTTTCGACAACGTCGCGCGTACCGCCGTCGGTCATCCGATTGGCGAGTTCTGGGTTTATCACACAGCCGGCATTTTCCAGTCAGCGGCCGATGTCGCGGCGCATCCGGCGCAGGCGGGCGCTCAGCCGGGTGACGTGATCTTCGTCGACAGGGACGGCAACGGCGTCCTCGACGACAACGATCGGTACGCGGCGGGCAGCGGGATACCAAAGTGGACCGGCGCACTGTTCTTCGACGGACATTTCAACGCGTTTGATTTCGCGCTGAACATGCACGGTACGCACGGCAACAAGATCTTCAACGTCGAGCGCTACTGGTCAGATCGCACCGACGATCCACAGAACCACCGTGCGGACTACACTCCATGGACGCCGACCAACCCCAGCACCAGCACGCCGAGAGCAGTGTTCGGCCCCGCTGGATTCTCCAACGACCGGCAGAATTCGGATCGCTGGATCGAAGACGGCTCGTACTGGAGAATTCAGAATTTGGTGCTCGGTTACACTCTGCCGACGTCTATCCTGCAGCGCACGCGGCTGGGTGCGGCGCCACGGATTTATCTCAACATTCAGAACCTGCACACGTTTACCAGCTACTCGGGTTGGGATCCGGAGATCCTCGGACTGGCGGATCCGCTGGCAAGGGGCATCGACGATGGCCGCATCTATCCAAACGTTCGGACGGTTTCGTTCGGACTCGATCTGAGGATGTGACCGATGAAATCGACTACAAAAAATCAGACGAGATCAACAATGAGAATGAAGTTTCTACGCGCGCTGGTGTGGCCGGCGATTGTGGGTGCCGCGCTATCCGCGTGCACGCAGGATTTGAACATCACCAATCCGAACGCGCCCAACACCGCCGATTTCTGGCGGACCGAGGCGGATGCAATTTCCGGCATCAACGCCACCTATAGCGGACTCGAACAGCGCGGCACGTACCAGCGCTGGCTCGCTTTCGCTTTTGATATTCGCTCCGACGAAGGCATGAGCCTCAGTCCGTGGACGGAGCTTCGCCAGTGGAACGGCTTCGTTCAGGGCGACTACAATTTTGAGCCGAGCCGAGAGATCTGGTGGCACACCTACTGGACGATCTTCCGCGCCAACCAGGTCATTGCGAACGTGCCGAACATCAACATGGACGCAACGCTGCGCTCCCGCATCGTCGGCGAGGCGAAGTTCCTGCGCGCGCTGATGTACTTCAATCTCGTCAATCTGTACGGCAACGTCCCGCTGATTCTCGTGCCGCCGGCACCGACCGACCGTCCGCCCAATGCGACACCCGCCGAGATATACGCGCAGATTGAGACGGACCTGACCGAGGCGGCGAGCGTGCTGCCGGCATCGTACGCCTCGACCGATGTCGGTCGGGCGACGAAGGGTGCCGCACTGGCGCAGTTGGGTAAGGCGCAGCTGCAGGAGCGGAAATGGGCAGAAGCGGCGGCGACCCTCGCACAGGTAGTGGCGATGCCCCAGTACGGCCTGATGCCGAACTACGCCGACAACTTCACCGACAAGTTCGAGAACAACGTCGAGTCAGTCTTCGAGGTCCAGTTCGCTGACGAGGATCAGCTGTCGCAAGGTGTGTCGGGCCTCAACATCGCGCGTATGGTTGGCGCCTGCCGAGGAAATGCGGGTGTCGATCCCAGCTACTGCGACGGATTGCCCACGCATTGGTACTTCAACCAGTTCTTCCCCGACACTTTGAACCGGGCGGTTTACGATCCACGTCTGGACGTGACGCTGTTCTGGAACCGGCCGGGCGGAATGGACGTGTACGGAACGTCTTATACGGCGCGCTACGGCGCAACGAACGACGTCGTATACTGGAAGAAGTGGGGTGAGTATTACCTGATCGAAGACCAGAACTGGGACAACCCGATCAACTATCGAGTGATCCGGTTCGCCGATGTTCTGCTGATGTATGCGGAAGCGCTCAACGAGAGTGGGCAGACAGCGGCGGCAGTGCCGTTCATACAGCGTGTTCGTACGAGAGCCGGCGCCGGCACTGTGCCGGCCGGGATGGATCAGGCGACGATGCGGGATTATATACTGCACGAACGACTGATGGAGCTCGGACTCGAGCAGTCACGCTGGCTGGATCTGGCGCGACACGACATGCTGACATCCGCGCTGTCGACTCACGATCCGGAGTTCACGAATTTCCCGGCATTCAAAACCCTGCTGCCAATTCCGCAGAATGAGATCGATTTGAATCCGAACATGCATCAAAATCCCGGATGGTGAGTTTCCGCGAAGACCGAGGCACCTTAACCAGGTGCCTCGGTCAAAGCGTGCGGCTCGGCGCTTTTCTGGTTGTTGTCGCCGCATGCTCCAATGCAGCGCACAATGGCACCACTGCGCCTCCGCCGGCCGGTTGCACCTTCAAGAATCCGATCGACGACGGGGCGGATCCGTGGATAGTTAAGAGCGGGACCAATTACTACTACGTCGAATCGAAGGACAACGGCATTTATGTCTATCGTTCGACGGCGTTGACGATGCCGAAGCAGAATCCGGTGAAAGTCTGGACTGCGCCGGCATCGGGTTGGAACGAGACCAACATTTGGGCGCCTGAGCTCCATCACATCGGCACTCACTGGTACATCTATTATGCCGGTGGCCAGCGACATCCCAACGGACAGGACGCGCCGTTTACCACACAGCATGCGGGCGTGCTCGAATCAGATGCCGACGATCCGCAGGGCAACTACACCGATCGCGGGATGCTGTACACCGGTGATGATATACAGGGTGGGACCAACAACGTTTGGGCGATCGATCTGACCGTTCATACGATCAACGGTCAGCAGTACGCAGTGTGGTCCGGCTGGGATCAGAACAATCCGACGACCGACAAGATCTCGCAGAATCTTTACATAGCGCGGATGTCGAACCCGACGACGATCTCGACCAATCGGGTAAAGCTCTCCTCGCCCGATCAGAGCTGGGAAAGCGGCCCTGAGCTGCCGCTCGAGGAAGGTCCCGAGTTCCTGGAACACAACGGCAACATCTTCATCATCTACTCGACCAACGATTCCTGGCTGCCGTCGTATCAGCTCGGCGAGCTGGCAATGACATCGCCGACGGCGGATCCGCTGAGCGCGAGCAGCTACACGAAATCAGGACCGGTTTTCTCTGGGACCACCGACGTCTATGGTGTCGGCCACGCCAGCTTCACGGTCTCGCCGGATGGAACTGAAGACTGGATCGTGTATCACTCGAAGAAAGATCCTGCGCCGGGATGGAATCGGGCGATTCGCGCCCAGAAGTTCACCTGGAGCGCGAATGGATCGCCGAACTTCGGTACTCCCTCGCCGACTGGACAGGCAGTTGCGATGCCCGCGGGGCAGTGCATGGGCCTCGACTGACGGAGCCTTTCGCAACCGGCTCCCGATTAAATCACTTTCGCGCGTTCGCTTTTAGCTCTTCAAACCAGTTGTCGACGACAACCAGTTTGTCGGATCCTGGATTGTTGATCGGCCGAACCATCAGGAACCGGCGATCGTCGGGCGAGACGGAGTACTGTGGTCCGCCCGGGCCGGAGTTGTCCAGCCAGAAATTCTGCGTCTGGAAAAGTGACGTCGAGCGAACGACAGAGAACGTCGGCCTGGTGTTAATCTCCGCCGCGCTGAAATTTCCGAGACTGTCGACGAAGAACAGCTCGCGACCGTTGTGGGACCAGCGCGGCATCGTTCCACCTTTCGTCGACACAGCCCACCTTCCGGATTTCGTGTCCGGGAACGGCGTTACGTAGATCTGTGAAGGTCCGGTTTCCGCTGAGGTGTACGCCATCCAGCGGCCGTCTGGCGAAAGTTGCGGAGCGACTTCGTAAAACTTGGTTGCCACGAGGGGAACTGCCGTGCTATCGACTCCCGGCCGGAATGCAGCGACGTCGCTGGCGCCGGGCGAATTGTAGTCCGTGAACAGCAGCAGCCATTTACCGTCGTGCGACCAGCTTGGTCCGAACAGATCGACGCGATCGCGAAATTCCAGTTTCGCCGAACCGGAGCCGTCCGCGGGTTTCGTCCACAGCTGTTGTGGCCCGCCGGCGTTCGACGCGAACGTCACCGATCGGCCGTCAGGAGTCCACGCTGGATTGATGTTCGTTCTGCCGTCGAGCGACACCTTGATCGTTGGACCGCGATCCAGCTGCTTGATCCACACGTTGGTCGCGCCTTCCGGATCTCGGATCGAGAGAGCGACGCGCTTCCCATCGGGAGACAACGCGGGATCCTGAATCGGCGCGCGCCAATCGGGATCGACCTGCTGCACTTTGCCATCGCGTGTCACCCACACCAGCTCGCGATCGCTGCCGCCCGAGGTTCCGTAGACGAGAGTACCCGTCTGTGAAATGGCGAGATCGGTCGAGCCATACATGCCGGTGCGAAGACCATCGACGAGCGCGAACGGCTCGCCCGTTACTTTCATCGAGCTCTGATCGAATGGCACTGCCATCAGCACGTTCCTGGTCGTGACGTAGAGCAGGTGTCCCGAGGCGGAATAAATCCCGCGAATCGCGCCATCGATCAGAATCCGATGTCGCCCCGACGGAATCTCAGCAACACCAATCGACGATACGGAGCCGCGCTGCGCCGCTTTCGTTGCGTTGAATACGACGGTGCAGATCAAACCCTTGCCGTTGGGCAGCACATCCGGCCAGGTGTGATCGATCTCGCCGCTGGCGGTGTCGAGGGTGGTAAATCCCTGCGGCGTTGCTCCTGGTTTGGCTTCGACCCGCAGCAAGCCACCGCCGAGTGCGCCGGTGATGCCGTCGAGGTAGATGAAACCATCTTTGCCCCACGAGGCGCCGGCGATTCCAAACAGGGTGCTCGGAATTGTAATCGCAGGCCCGCCGGCAATCGGCACGATGGTCACGCCCTTACGATCGAGAACTCCGCCAACGTACTTCCCGTCGGGCGAAAAGAACGGCGTGACCGCGGTCTCCGTGCCCGACGCGGGAACGGCGTGCAGCTGATTCCGCGCGCGGATCAACAGACGCTGCGCTGCCCCACCCACTCCGCCCACGTACGCCAGGTGCGATCCGTCCGGCGAGATCGCGAGGCGGTCATTGTAATCACCCATCGCCGCCAACCCTTCAGTCGAATCGAACACCATCGTGTACCTAACGACCTCGCCGGCTGGAGCTGGTCGTCGCCAGGACCAGATAGCCAGCGCCAGAAATAGCAGCGCCAGCGCGCCGGCACCGTAAAACAAGTTGCGGTACCGCCCCGCTTCACTCGGCGCTGCGAGCCTCGGCGAAGTAAACGATGCCGCGAAGGATTGATTGTTGATCGCTTCCGCGAATTCGTGCGCGGTCGCAAAGCGATCGGCCGGAAGTTTCTCGAGCGCCTTGAACACGGCGCCGGCGACATGGGGTGGAACGCTCCGCCGCCGAGTGACGAGCGGCGGCGGATCTTCCATCAGCACTCTTGCTACGATCGCCTGCACGCTCGGCCCGGAAAACGGCGGATCGCCGGCGAGCATCTCGTACGTCACTGCGCCGAGCGAATACACGTCGCATCGCGCGGTGATGGTGCGCTCCGCGGACGCCTGCTCCGGACTCATGTAAGTCGGCGTGCCGACAGAGAGCCCGCTCTGGGTGATGCGCGCGCCACCGGCCTGGGTCACGGCAAGCGCGATTCCGAAATCGGCGACGATGGCGCTGCCGTCGTGAAGCAGAATGTTGGCAGGCTTGATGTCGCGGTGAATGACACCGTGTCGATGCGCATAGTCCAATGCGCTGGCGACTTCAGTTGCGATGCGAACGGCGTCGCCGATCGGGAGCTGCCCTTCTCTGTCGAGTCGATCGCGCAGTGACTCGCCCTCGATGAAGGGCATCACGTAGTACGGTCGTCCGCGCAGCTCGCCTGCCTCTTCGCCAAGCGTACCCGAGTCGATCAGTCCAAGGATGTGCGGATGCTGAAGGTGCGCGGTGACTTTTATCTCGCCGAGGAATCGCTCGGTGCCGAGCATTGCAGCGAGCTCGGCGTGCAGGATTTTTATCGCGACCTTTCGATCGTGCTTGAGGTCCATCGCGAGATAGACAGTGGCCATCCCGCCGCTGCCGAGCTCACGTTCGATCCTGTAGGCAGTGAAGCCGCGCTGAACGTGCTCGAGGGGGTCAGCCATCCATCTCTCTTGAGTCCGTCGGCCAAAAATATGGAGCGACGGCTGAGCCCGCTATTCGCCCGTTATGGCAAGCTGATTACAGGTGGCGAACGCGGAGGTCGATGTAGCTGTTGCCGTACCACCCGATCTTGAGCGGAGCGGCGGTGTCGGCTGTCAGGTCGCCGACGGGGGCCGCGCCGTTGGCCGTATCGGGCGAAATGAGCGTGATGAGCACGACCAGCCTGCTGCCGTTCTGAATCAGTCGGCTCCCGAATCCGGCGTTGCTGTAGTCGACGAACTGTCTGATTCCTGTCTGCACCGACATCTGCTGCGGGCGCTCGCCGGTTCCGGTTGACCGCGTGGTGTAGCTGGAGATCAAGATGTAGTCGGCGCTGGGAGTGAGCTCGTAAAGCGAGATCTCAAAGTCGAAGATCGGCTTGTTGGAAATGAGCTCGAGGCGGCCAGAAAACACTCCGCTCAATTCGAACGGGCCGGCCAACGCCGGGCTGACATACTGCACTCCATTCCACGTATCGATTTTTCGGGTCGGCACGCCAATGACCGACGCGACGCGAGTCGAATCTCTCCGCTCGATGTTTTGCTCGACGTGAGTGGCGCCGCCGTAGCCGTTAGGCGTAAGGCGATAACCGCTATCGACGCGAATCGGCGAGAGATACAGCCGGATCGGCTCGCCTGCGACCAGTTTGTCCGGCTTGGCTTCTTTCCGCTGATTCGGCGACTGAGCGGATGCAATCGGAATCGCAGCCATCACGACTGCAACCAACTGAAAGAAACCGATCAAGAATCGCGTCTGCCCGCGCATCTCGCTCCACAACCTAACTCTGCGAAACGACCACCGCGCGGGCTGCTGTTATCGATACGCGAATTCGCCGGATTCGATAGGGTATGCGTTATGCTGCGAATCACTATCAGTTATCGCAGCATTTCAGAACACGTGAGGGTTCCGACCTATGAGTGATCCGCATCAACGCGACGAAGGGAATCCGCATCCGTCGAGCAGCCACCGCACACCGCAAGAGATCGCGAAAGACGAAACCGGGCCCATTGGTCTTGATGGGCATCAACGCGGTGAGAAAGTTGAGGCAAACAATGGCCCCGTCAAAAAGCTAAGGGAACCACCTGAGGAAAAAGAGCCGCAGTAATCCTTTAGGCGGCGCGGTCCTCACGCTCCCGCTGGACCTCAGCGCTGGCTTCGACGGGACGTTTGTCCGCGCGTCGCAAGACGAACGCGAGTAAGAGCGTCGCGATTATTCCTATCGCGTAGCCTGCCATTCCAAAGAGAGAGCCGAACGACCAGCCTCCGTAGTACACACCGGCTGCGCACGCGATGGCGGAGATGAGTCCGCCCAATCGCTGCGCAGTACGTTCGCGTCCCTTTGTCGAGACCTCGGCGAAATCCTTAGTCGCGAGGACCGACAAACCGCTGCCGACGCCGAAGCCGGCGATCGCGCCCGTGAGAACGCCCAGCACTCCAGCCTGGGTAAAACCATACGCCGCGAGTGCTAACGATATCAAACCAATTATTGCTTGCATTTTGATTGGGTTATTGCGCTGCATATCAGGAATTCGAGTGGCGCATACCTTATGAAGACGAACATCCGCAGCGCCACCGCACATCGTCGGTACGGGAGAAAACCCTGACGATAGAAGAGCGAAGGTCCTTCAATGACGAACGCTTCATTTTCAAATCATGCAGCGTTCACGATGTTGTTTGTTGTGGATCGAGGACTCTCATTACGGACCAAGTGCATCGACAATCGCGGACTGATTGAGGACGAGAACTAGAACTGAACCGCCGGAAAGAGGCAAGAGCATGCGGTTCTCGATCCGCGGTTGTCCTCGTTCTCGTCCTCGATCAGTCCGCGATTGTTGATGCCGTTAGTCCGTAATGCGCAATCAAACAACTACTAAAGCGCCTACCTACCGAGGACGGCCGGCAAGACGTATTTGGTCATGAGATCTGCCCCGACAAATCGCCACCCTCTGCTCGCATAGCTCCCACCGTTCGTCGCCACCACCAGCTTGAGTTCCGGAAACACCATCACGATCTGCCCTCCACTTCCGAGCGCGGCAAAGCCCCGAATGGTGCGGCTCCCAATCGTGAACGACTGCGGCCACCAGAGTAGACCGTAATCGCGGCCTTCGATCTTCATCAGCGACGACGATGCTTGTCGCACAAACTCACTGCTGACGATTCGGCGGCCGTGCCACGTGCCGTCGTCGAGCATCATCTGGCCGAACTTTATGAAGTCGCGCGCGACTAGACCGATTCCGCCACCACCATACGGGTTGCGCACGCGATCGATCGGCCAGATGTATCGCGAAATGCCCATCGGAGTCGCGACGAGCCGATCGAACAGATAGAACGGCGATTCTTTCGCCGCTCGGCCGGTCATGTTCAGCGCCAGATTGGGATTGACGCTGCAGTAGATCGCAGTGTCGCCCGGCGCAAACGCGAGTGGCAAGCCGAGGGTGAATTTGACGAAGTCAGTTTGCTGGTTCCACATCTGATCTTCGTTGCCGGGCGCAGCGTCGTTGTTGTCGTCGCAGAAATATCCGGACGACATCGTCATCAGATGCTGGAGGGTCATCGCGCGTTTGCGCGGCTCGAGGTTGGTTGGGATTGTGCCGTCGTTCATCACCTCATAAACCGGCGTCGACAGTTTGATCGGCGCACCGGCCAGCATTGTGGCACCGATTATGGTCGCGGATACGCTTTTCGCCGCTGAACGCTCGTTGTGCAAATAATCGCGATTGTCGCCGTGGAAGTATTCCTCGAGCACCAGTTTGCCATTGCGCGCAATCAAGACCGCATGTACCTGCGGGGCGTTGAGCGAGTCCATCGGCATGTCGATGATCGCCTGCATTCCGCGCTCGACCGCGGCGCGATCCATACCGACCTGGTCCAGGCTCGCCGTCGCCCAACCGTCTTCGAGAGCGAGCGGAGCACGGTAGACGTATTTGCCCGGCGATTTACCACGCGGATAGAAATCGCTGTGGGGATCGTCATCGGGGGTGAATTCGTAAACGCCGCCCTGTCCGCCAAAATCGAGTGTCATCACTCGGTCGGCGGAGTCATACTTGCCGGTTGCGACGACGCTGTCGGCGCTTTGTGCGCGGCCGCCAAAGAGCGTAATCGAGTTACCGGAGCGAACCGCGCTTCTCAAACGCAGAAAGCCACCGAGATCCCGCTCGATGTTGCGCAGAAATGCAGCGAGAGTACCGTCGGGGCGTCGCGAGATCAGCAGATACGAAGTCTCGGTGCCTTCATGCTGTGCAACGCGTCCGGTCCAACGATTCACGCCTTGCGGAGTCAGAACGACGGGGGTGCCGCCTCCCAGCTGACCGACTGCGCTGGAGAACCAGATTCCGCGAATGGAGTTCCCGGTGAGTCTGCCGCGGAATCCGCCCTGGGCGTTGGGAAGCTCGAACGACAGCTCGCCGTTGTTCATCGCGACAGGGAAAGTGAAACCAACCATATCGCCGGTGTAGGTCGTGCCGTTTCGCTGAATGATCAGCGGGCCCTGGGCATCGCGCCCGTTATATCGTTTCGTTTTCCAGAGGCCGACGATTTCGGTGTTTGGATCGCGGCTTTGCGCCAGCGCGTCGACTGCTATCGCGCACGTGAGAGTCAAGATCGTGAGCGCAAGGTTTCGTGCACGGAAGATCATGCTGCGAGCTCCGTTAGGGTGGACGACCACCATTTTTGACACGAAGCTCGCAGGAAGCGTTGGGCTGGTAAAGCGGGAGGGGATAGATCGGCCCTAATCCGGGTGGATTGGGAGGACTCTTGCTACGGACCAACGGCATCGACAATCGCGGACTAATTGAGGACGAGGACGCGAACTACCGCCGGACGGAGGTCTTTCTTGTCCTTGAGTCCTCTTTAGTTCTAGCCCTCCGTCCGCAACCAGTCCGCGATTGTCGATGACTTTAGTCCGTAACGAGAGTCCTCAAGCCCCTAGCCGTTTTTCGAGTTCTTCCCTCCGTGACCGCGCGACCTTGAGCTTTACGCCATTCTTCAGCTGGACATCCCAATCGCCACTCGGCGATTTGAGCAGGGCATCGACGCGATCGAGCTGCACGATCGCGGAGCGGTGAATGCGTAAGAAGCGCATGGGGTCGAGCTGGTTCTCGAGGTTTTGCATCGCTTCGCGTATGAGATGCTTGCGATCGCCGACGACTAGCTCGGCGTATGGCCCACTCGCCAGGATGTAGTCGATCTCCGGGATCGGGATGAAGCGGACTTTGCCGCGAGACTCTACGGGGATGCGCTCCAGATACGCCGCACGCGATTCCGCGCGAGTTGCCACGGCCGTGGCTGGCTTCGCGGCACGAGAAGCCTCACCACTGTCCTGCAACACCGCGAGCAACATTTCGCGGAGGCGATCGGCGGTTTCCAGCCGGGCGATGCGCCGCGCGCGCTGGAACGATTCTCTGAACCGGTCATCGTCGAACGGTTTCACCAGATAATCGATCGCTGCGAGATCGAACGCCTCCAGCGCGTGTTTGTCGTACGCCGTCACAAAGACCACCGTCGGCATCTCGGCGGGCCCGATGGTGCGCACAACCTCGAGCCCGGTCATCCCCGGCATCTGCACATCGAGAAAAACGAGATCGGGCGACAGGGATTTGATTGCTTCGACTGCCGCAACACCGTCGCCGATCATGCCGACAATCTCGACGCCTGGCTCTTTGCGCACGAGGCCCGCCACGCGCCGGCGGCCTAGCGGCTCGTCATCGACAATCAGCACGCGCACCGGCGCCGGTTCAGCCATTGCGTGCGCTCCGGCGCTGCGGAGTGGTGTGATATGGGAGACGAACTTCCACCAGCGCGCCACCGCCTTCATCTGCGGTCAGCGCAAGCCGCTGGTGCGTTCCGTATAGTTGGGTGAGGCGAGCGCGTGTATTGGTCAATCCTACACCCTCGCGAACAGCATTCGCCGGCCCGCGACCGTTGTCGCGCACCGTTAGCACGAGGTCGCCGTTGTCGCGTGCCGCATGCACTGCCACTCGCCCGGCAGTCTGGATCGCCGCCAGTCCATGCCGAAACGCATTTTCAACCAACGGCTGCAGCACGAGATTCGGTACCAGCGCGTCGTCGAGCGACGCTTCGCTATCGATTGACACCTCGAGTTTGCCCTGAAATCGCACTTCCATGATGTCCAGATACAGTCGCAGCATCTCGAGCTCGCGCTTGAGAGCGATCTCTTGCTCATCGCCCTCGCTCAGAGTGTGGCGCAGCAAATCGCTGAGTCGAGCGATCATGCGACGCGCGCCGGGCGGATCTTCATCGACGAGCGTCGAGATTCCGTTCAGCGTATTGAACAGGAAGTGCGGATTGAGCTGGGCGCGCAACGCATTCAATCGGGCATCGGCGAGCTGCGCATCAAGCTCCGCTGCCGCGGCTTGCAGCCGTCTCGTCTCTTCGAGCCGAGCCTTGTTGCGCACGACGTAGTTCCGCGCGAGGCCCGCGGCGAGCACGACGATGTACACCAGGAAATCGTAGAGAAACGAGAAGCGCGAGAACAGTCCGCGCACGGGCGACGGCGGCGACAGCGGATGGCGTGCTGGAAGTCCCGGGACGGTTGGCTGCGACCCAGCAGGCTGCGGAAATGCTGGCGAAGGCAGCAGCTGTCGGCTGATCACCTTGAGCAGCGCGTCCACTCCGATGGCCAGGACGACGCCGATCACCAGAAACGCCAGAATGCGGTCCAGCGTCGGCCGATCGCCGCCGTAGCGTCGCGTCATCCAGAAGATCGGCAGAGTGATCGCCGCCCACAGTCCGTACTCGATCAGCGCAACCGTGTTGATGCCCGCTGTGAAATCGGGACGCAGCGCTGCGCGCATCGCGGCAACCGCCGCGACGCGCGGGTCGACGAGGAGACCGGCAGCGGTGAGCACTGCGAGGAATGCCCAGAAAGCGAGGATCGCGAAGATCTCGCCCCGCGTTAGTCGCGTGATCGAACCACTCTCCACATCACCTACAGATTGCGTATCAGTCATTCCCAGGATTCTGTCTGCGCGACGGTGCGTCGCGCTCGCGCCGCGGAAGACATAGACTACGCATTATCACCTGAGTTTGTGCGTTTCAGCACAGCTACGTCGTTAGCCAGAGATGGAGAACTAAATGAGCATCCAGATGCGCGTACTTCAAGCCTATGCGGCAGTATCGACGATCACGCTATTCATCCTCATCGCCGCGGCGTTCAGGCGACCGGCTGAAACGCTTCGTCTGGATGAACTGACAGTTGGTCGCATCAATGTCGTGGATAGCACAGGCCGAGTGCGCCTGAGAATCGCCGGCACCTTCCCTCCCCGAAGAAAGGATCTTGCCGGAATACTTTTCGTCAACAACGACGGCATTGAGGCAGGAGGATTGGTCTATCGCGGTCGCAAAACGAATGGAAGGGTTTCGGCGGGCGGCACACTTACCATGGATCAGTACAATGAAGACCAGGTTCTCGCGCTTCAATACAATCAGGACGGAGCACGGAAGATCACCGGTCTCACAATCAACGACCGGCCCGACACCTTGGGTCCAGAGCTGCAGGAACTCTACCGAGTCCTCGACCCGATGCCAGAGAGCCCTCACCGCGACTCACTCGCCCGAGCGATGCTCGCGAAAGTTCCTCTCAACCAGCGGGCTGTGCATCGCGTATTCGTAGGCCGCGACTCTGCCAAAGCCGCTGTCTTGACTCTGTCGGACCGCGCCGGTGTGGCGCGCATTCGCCTTACTGTCGACTCACTCGGTCGCCCCAGCATCCTATTCTTTGACGCGGGGGGAAAGGTCTCGCGCACAATCTCGGACTCCATTCAGTAAGCCGCTTCCATCAGCGGCCGCTAAATCCCCGCGCTTCGTGCCGCATTTCAATCATTTCGTAACGCCCAGCCGCGATTGGTAACACGCGCGGAATAGCCCTCGCGCGCCGCCCGTAGTATCGCTCCATGGAGAAGATGAAGATTACTGCCGTTGCGGTCGGCGTCATCATCCTCGGCGGTACCGGCTGGTTTTACAAGCGCGCCGACGGAAAAGAAGCGCCGGCTTTTCGAACCGCAACCATCCAGCGCGGAAGCGTCAAGTCGACGGTCTCGGCTACTGGTACGCTCAGCGCCGTGAAAACGATTCAGGTCGGCACCCAGGTCTCGGGACAGATCGCTGCTATTTACGCCGACTACAACGATCACGTAAGAAAAGGCCAACTGCTCGCCAGCATCGACCCGACGTTGGAGAGGCAGGCCGTCGAGGAAGCCCAGGCTCAGCTCGAGCGCGCATTAGCGACAGCGCAGCAGGTACAGGACGACTACGCGCGCGGGAAGCAGCTGTTTGACGCAAAAATGATCGCGCCCAGTGAATTCGCCACTCTGCGGTCCAACTTCGCGGTGCAACAAGCGAATCTGAAATCGGCGCGAATCGCGCTCGATCGCGCGCGACAGAATCTCGCGTACACGAATATCTACGCGCCGATCAACGGCGTGATCGTCGAGCGCAACGTCGACGTTGGCCAGACAGTTGCCGCGAATTTCTCGACACCGCAGCTCTTTCTGATCGCCAACGATCTCTTCGACATGCAAATCCTCGCGCTGGTTGACGAGAGCGACATTGGCGCGATCAAGACCGGACAAGCGGTCGAGTTCACGGTGCAGGCTTACCCGAACGAGACGTTCACGGGCAAGGTGCAGCAAGTGCGACTGCAGTCGAAGACGCAGGACAATGTTGTGAACTATACGGCGGTGGTCGGCGTGCAAAATACGAGCGGAAAGCTCCTCCCAGGCATGACGGCCACCGCGCAGTTCCTCACCGGCGATGCGGAGAACGTGCTGATCGTCCCCAACTCGGCGCTGCGCGTGAGACCAACGCCGGCGATGTTCGCGCAATCCGAGCGCCCCGTCCTCATCAGCGACGGCGACGGGCCGGGTTTCGCCATTCTATGGATCGTGGACGCCAAGGGACTAAATCCCGTGCGCGTGCGAACCGGACTCAGCGACGAGACCCACACTGAAGTGATAGCGCAAAACCTTTCGGTAGGCATGAAGATCGTGATCGGGGTGCTGGACGCGGGCTCAATGTCCAACGATGCGCCGTCGAAGAACCCGTTCCAATCGCCACGGCCAAGCGGTGGAGACAAAGGCGGGTGATGAAGCAATCGACGTTGCTCAAGGTGGCGGCGGAGAGCGTATCCAGGAACAAGATGCGCTCACTGTTGACGATGCTCGGCATTGTGATCGGCGTCGCCGCAGTCATAGTAATGGTTGCCATCGGCAACGGCGCCAGTCGGCAGATCGAGTCCTCCATCAAAAAGATGGGCACCAATGTCATCATGATCATGCCGACGTCGACGACCCACGCCGGTGCGAACCTCGGCGCCGCTACCTACAACAAGCTCACCGTCGCTGACGCGATGAAGATCAAACGCGAGGCGACGCTGGTGGCGGCGATATCTCCGGTCGTCGTGACTGAAGCGCAGGTGATCGGCGGTCAGGGCAACTGGAAGACGCGGATCAATGGCGTGTCGACTGATTTCTTCACCATTCGTGACTGGAATACCAGCTCGGGCGAGATCTTCACCGACGCCGACGTACAGTCCGGTCGCAAGGTCGCGCTACTCGGCGCAACGGTAGCACAAAAGCTGTTCAACGGAGATGACCCGATCGGCGCCCACATTCAGATCGGACGAGTGCCGTTCACGGTCGTTGGTATCATGCAGTCGAAGGGCGGAGGAGGCGGCGGTGGTGACGAAGATGATGTCGTCGTGATGCCGTACACCACCGCACAAACCCGCCTCAAGGGTGACGTCGACATCGGGCACATGTTCGCCAGTGCGTTCACCGCGAGCCAGATGCCCGCCGCACAGGAGGAGATCGCCGGCATTTTGCGCGAGGCTCATAAGATCAAACCGCCCGCTGAAGACGATTTCTTTTTGCGCAATCAAGTCGAAATCACCAGGGCGTTGGGCAGCACCACACGCACGATGTCGGCGTTGCTGGCGGCCATCGCCTCGATCTCGCTCCTGGTGGGCGGCATCGGCATCATGAACATCATGCTGGTGTCGGTCACGGAGCGAACGCATGAGATCGGAATTCGCATGGCGATCGGGGCGCGCGGCGCGGACATCCTCAATCAGTTCCTGGTGGAGAGCATCGCGCTGAGCGTGATGGGGGGATTGGTCGGACTTTTCTGCGGCTATGTTGGGGCGGCGCTTGTTGGCCGGATGACTGGATGGAATGTGGCGACGCCGGTCTCGGCGGTGCTGATTGCGCTCGGCTTTTCGGGGGCTGTCGGCGTGTTTTTTGGGCTTTATCCGGCGAGGAAGGCGGCGGCCTTGAATCCGATTGATGCATTGAGGTATGAGTAGCCCTCAGTTCTTGCTTGAGGACTCTCGTTACGGACCAAGTGCATCGACAATCGCGGACTGATTGAGGACGGAGGACGAGGACTAGCTGTCAGCTGTCATCTGTCAGCTGCGGGTTGGTGCGCATGCTCGGACGGAAACGGTGGTGCTTCAGTGGGGCCAGGACGACATAGTCGATGCATGTCGCATTTTGGGCCGCCGGTCTCCTACGACAAAGCGAATGATCCGCTGCTTCGGATGCGGGCGTATCGGTTAGCCGTGGAGTTGATGGAAGTTGCCTGGCTCGACGCTAAGAGCCTAAGCGCTGATCCGGTGGCGGAGCGCGTCTCCGGGCAACTCTATGCAGCTGTGAGCTCAGTAGGATCAAACATTGGCGAAGCTTATTCGCGCAGCTCCGGGAAAGACCGCGCACGGATCTTCGAGTACGCGCTCGGGTCTGTCCGCGAGAGCATTCATTGGTACCGCTCGGCCCATCCAATCCTAGGCGACCTGATTACCCCTCGCCTCAACACTCTCGAAGAAATACGACGCCTGCTGCTGGCAATCATCCCCCGCGAGCGCGGAACATCGATGCCCTCACCCAAACGATGAGAGCCGACAGCTCACAGCTAGTCCTCGTCCTCGTCCTCAATCAGTCCGCGATTGTCGATGCACTTAGTCCGTAACGAGAGTCCTCGACCGCTGTAATCCCACTGTAATCCCCCTCTCAAAAACCCCCGGTTAGCCCCGAGATTTTTGCATTTTGCGACAGCGCCGTCGGCCAAATGGTAAACCACTAAGCCCCTAAGTCCTTATTCCTCATGCACTTACATGTCAGCCCCAAAAACGAGAAAATTGGGCTGTTGCTAGTTGCCCGTCCCGGAAGCGCCCCGTCCAATGCATGAACGGTGAATTCTCGCCGGGCCCATAGGAGATACAAAAATGAGCAACAAAAAGGGTTTCACCCTGATCGAGCTTTTGATCGTAGTCGTGATTATCGGTATTCTTGCCGCGATCGCGATTCCGAAGTTTGCAAACACGAAGGACAAGGCCTACGTCGCCGCAATGAAGTCTGACCTGCGCAACCTGGCCACATATGAAGAGCAGTACGCTGCAGATAACCAGGGCGCGTACTTTGGTGGAACGGCTGTCAGCGCGACCCCGCTGCAGGGTTTCACGCCTTCGCAGAACGTGACGATTGTCGTTACCAACGTTGCTGGTCCCCCGCCGGATTGGAGCGCGGTTGCTACGCACTCGCAGTCGGCTAAGACCTGCACCATGGCGATCGGCGTAATTACCTGCGTGTAATTAGATCGCACTGCTAAAGAAGAAGGGAGCGTCGAAAGGCGCTCCTTTTTTTTGCGCGCCACCGATTGCCGGTTCGATAACTTTACCGAATGCGAATCGCGATCATCGGCGCCGGCGGAGTCGGAGGTTATTACGGCGCGAAACTGACACAAGCCGGCCACGACGTCACGCTGCTGGCGCGCGGTGATCACCTCGAGGCGATTCGCAAGAATGGCATGGTGATCAAGGATCACGACCGCACCTTCGCCGTCCCCGTCAATGCGACTGAGCGCGCTGAAGATCTGCGCGGCGCAGAGTGGGCGATGGTGGCGGTTAAGAGCTACTCACTCTCCGAGCTCGGCGACGTGATCGCGATGCTGGCAAAGGACGGCACGGCGATCGTCCCCACCCTCAATGGTGTCACCGCCGCCGAAGACCTCGAGGCCCTCGGCGTGCCGCGCGCTCAGATACTGGGCGGGACGACGATCATGAACGCGCACAAGATCGCGCCGGGCGTCATCGAGCGCCTCAGCAAGCGCGAGCGATTTGCCGTCGGCGAGCTGGATGGAACGATGTCGACCCGTGCGGAGTCGATTGCAGCGGCGATGCGTTCGGCGGGTGATGACGCGGTCGCAACGAAAGAGATCGTCCTCGAGCTGTGGATGAAATTCAACATGCTCTGCGCCTGCGCAGCTGCGTGCGGGATGGCGCGCAGCGAGCTCGGCGCCGTTCGCGACACTGAGCTCGGGCGACTTCTGATCGAGCGAGCGGTGCGCGAGATCGCCGCCGTCGCGCGCGCAATGCGAATTCCGATTCCACCAAATCAGGAAGAAGAAGCATTGGCGCGAATCGCCGCGCTGCCGGCTAGCCTCAAACCCAGCTTTGTCCTTGATGTCGAGAGAGGGGGGCCGACAGAGCTGGATGTTTTGAGCGGAGCAGTTTCGAGGTTCGGCAAGCAGACTGGCGTGCCGACGCCAATTCACGATACTGCGGCAGCGGTCCTCAGGACTCTCGTTACGGACTAAGTGCATCGACAATCGCGGACTGATTGAGGACGCGGACGAGGACTACCGCCGGACTGAGGATTTCCTCGTCCTCTGTAGTCCTAGTCCTCTGTAGTCCTAGTCCTCTGTAGTCCTGGCCCTCAGTTCTCGATCAGTCCGCGATTGTCGATGCACTTGGTCCGTAATGAGAGTCCCGCTCTACCGTCTAGCCCCTTTCGGAAGATCTTCACAAGCAACACCATCTTTATCGCCATCGAGCCGATTGGTGTCCTTGCTCACCCCACCGGCCTTGGCGAAAAATGCCTGTGCGTCAGGCTGAGTCGAGAAGTCGGCGCAGTTGTATTCATCGGTGTACTTCGCGCCCGCCGTACCATCGGGGACGATGTTGCCGTTCTTGTCGCGCATCACCCGCGTTACGATCTGGCCGTTCGCGTTGCGTTTGATGTTGCCGTTTTCATCGCGCACAATCTTGGCGTCGGAAGGCGAAGATCCCTTGAAGATGCTCCCCAGATCCCAGTCGTTGTTCGACACCTCCAGCCCGAACGCGCCGGCGAGAATGACGAGCAGCCCTCCCAGCAGAGGCTTGAGGATTTTCTTCGTGCCTTCGGATGCGTTCGCGACAGGCTTGAATTTTGGTAGCGGCATGGTCTACGAGGCCGAATAAAGTAGGTACGCCACGATCAGCGCCAGAACTACGATCACTACCAAACGGACCGTCTTGCTGTCTCTCGGATTCGCCATTGCAAGTGGGGTTGAAGAGAGCTCGACTATGTTGACGAGAATATGTGGCTAATGAGGCAATGTGTCGATGCAGGGTGTGGTCAGGAGTTCATCATGTGCCTATCGGCGACACGCGTCTTCCTGTCAGTCCGTAAAGGTCAGTCATTTTTTGTGGAAGTCCATCATCCAGATGTCCGCGAGATGCTCGCCAATGGTGAAATAGAAATTTCTACCATCGGTGGAGAAGTCAGCTCGATACGGCGCACGATCTGGCCGATCGAAGTGGATGACCACATGAGGGTTGGTACCGTCGGCGGACACTTCGGCGATGTCGTAGGCGCCGTTGAGACTGAGCACGCGATAGTAGATCTTCTTGCTGTCGAGACTCCAGCCGCCGACCTGAGTGATGGTGCCGACTACGTCGGGCGGTACGACGACGCGGCGTTCACCGGTTGCCAGCGTGAGAACCTCGAGCTGAGTGCCGGGGCCCGGGCCGCCCGGACTCGCGAAGCGCGACGTGATGTACGCGATCCTCCCTCCATCGGGCGACCATCGCGGGGTGAATCCAACTTTGTCGGTGACCTGGCGCGCTTCGCCACCACTCAGCGAGGCGATCCAGACATTGAGTCCGTGCTTTCGATCGGAGGTGAATGCGACTTGTTGGCCATCCGGTGACCATGTCTCGGCCCATTCGTGATTAGGCCCCCCGACCACCAACCGCTCCGCGGAGCCGTCGGCTGACATCACGTACAAATCCCGGTTTCCACTTCGCCAGGATTGGAAGAGCATCTCTTTGCCGTCTGGCGACCATACAGGACGAAATTCGTCCGCAGAATTCGTCGTCAGCTGCTGCACTCCGCTGCCGTCGACGTTCATTCTATAAATATCCATGTTTCCCGAGCGATCTGAATCGAACGCCAGGGTCTTCCCGTCCGGGCTGGCACGCACCGCTTCGATACGCTCCGCCGCGTTGGTGATTTGCCGCGCCGAGGCAACGGAGATCGGGGCACCTCCCGCGGTCGACACCGTCCAGATTCCGACACTGCTGTTGAACACCGAGTAGACGAGGCTACCCCCGCCGATGGACATACCGTGGATGCCAAGGCCGCTCGTCAGTCGGCGTGGCTCGCCGTCCGGTCGACCGCGTTTCAGCGGCTGATAGTACACATCTCTTCCACCACGGATGTTGGAGACATAGAACATTCCGTTGCCGTCTTCGTCCCACACCGGGTTAAGGCTCTGATGGATCTTGTCGGTGATGGCGACCGGAGCGCTATCGCGGCCACGAAGATCCAATATCATCACCGATGAAGGGCCGATGTTGTCGAACTCCTGAACGCTGTAGAAGAACGCGACATTTCCCTGCGTGAATGCGATCTTGCTGTCGTCGGGCGACCAGGTGATGCCGTGGACCTCGACCTTGCTGTAAACGCGGCGCGGGTTGGAGCCGTCCGCGTTCGCGACGAAAACAGTGAGCCCACTCGCGTACGCGAGCTGCTTTCCGTCGTGCGACAGTGCGGGACTGCGCAGTGGGACATCAGCGGTGGGCACGATTCGCTGCGGCGTGCCGCCTAAAGCTGGAATCGCTGCGATTCCCGCCGAGTCCACGTAAATGATTCTCGATCCGTCAGGCGACCACTGCGGAGCTCTGCCATCCGCGAGTCGGATCGCCGCGCCGCCGCCTTTTGCCTGACGCACGAAAATTCCCATGTGCGCCGGCACGCCTCCGGCGTACGCAATCAATCGAGCGTCAGGTGATATCGCCGGCATGATTTCGATGCCCCGATCGTTTGTCAGCTGCCGCGTCTCTCCAAACTCGAACTCAGCGCCCGAGCGTCCTATGTATCGGCTCGCGATGAGACTGACCAATAGGATTGCGGCGACAACGCCGGTCAATGTCAGCGCAACTCGGCGCTTCCGATCGATCGCCGCCGATCGTATCGCCGCCAGCGCGCTGCCACTGTCTAACGCAGCGATCTCGAGTTGCTCGCGCAGCGCCTGTGCGCTTTGCGGCCGATCCGATGGATCCTTCTCGAGGCATTGTTGGATGACATGCGTCAAAGACGGCGGCACGTTGTCACGGAACGTTGCGATTGCCGGCGGTTTTGACGTCGCCTGCGCTGCCAGCAGTTGCGGCTGATTCATTCCGGTAAACGGCGGTCTGCCGCACAACATCTCGAAGCCGACGACGCCAAGCGAGTACAGATCGGTGCGATGATCGGCGCCAGGGTCCGCGGTCGCCTGCTCGGGCGACATGTAGGTCGGCGTGCCGAGGGCGATGCCGGCGGATGTGAGATTCACTTCGCCAGTCGCGGCGCTGAGCGCTTTCGCGACGCCGAAGTCCGTGACGAAGGCGTGGTGTCCGGAGACGAGAATGTTCTCCGGTTTGATATCGCGGTGCACAACGCCGTGGGCGTGCGCGTATTCCAATGCGTCGGCGACATCGCGCAGCAAGCGGACCGACTCATTGATCGGCATCTCCCCCGATCGCGACACCCGCGACCGCAGCGACTCCCCGTCAATGAACGGCATCGTGTAGAAAAGAAGCCCATCGCTCGCCCCGGTCGTCAGAACCGGAACGATGTGCGGATGCTGTAGCTTGGCCGCGAGCTGGATCTCCCGCCGGAATCTGTCGACGTTTATGCCGGCACCGAGCTCAGGTGGGAGAACTTTGACGACGACATCCCGCTCGAGCGCGTTCTCCCGGGCGACGAATACGCGCGCCATTCCCCCGGCGGGGAGCTCCCTGGTGATCGTATAGGCGTTACCGAGTGCCGCAGTCAGGCGCTGTTGAAGCTCCGTCATAGCGCCAATTTTAACCAGCGATTGACAACCCTGTCGATACTCGGATGGCTGAGGACTCTGCTAAGAGTCCTCTCTAACTATCCGCAGGAAACCTCCGCCGGATTCGCAATCATATTCCTATAGTTGTCCGGCTCGAGCTTGGCCCCCGCCGCCGCAAAATATTTCTCCCAGAAATCCCGAATCGCCGCGCCGCGCGCACTGCTGACATCGGCACCCGAGACAACCACGCACACATCACGAAGCTGGGGAATCCGTTTCTGTGCGGAGAGATGCTTGATCCACGCATCAGTCGGAATCTCCGAGCGCGAAGTCATCGTGACATCCGGCGTTTCGTTGATCATATCAGAGAGCAGCAGCAACGTGCGCCGAGTGTTCGGCGCGGGTCGCGAATAGTCCGCAGCTCGCACGAGCGTCCCGAAGATGTCAGTGTGCTTGATCTCTTTCGCCCGCGTGGTATCGAACAGGATCTGCGCCTGCATCCGCGCGATTGACTTGAAATCCTCCAACCGCCGCTCCTCTGACGGCCCCACCTTCCCCGCCGTCCTCGGCGCGCGTGTGCTGTCGGACCATTGGCGCGCCGGCAGCTTGCCCCCCTGATACATCTCGACGAACGTGAGACGATCCCCGACTTCGAGCTTGTCGATCAAAGCGTTCAGCAATTGCTTGGATTCCCCGAGCTCCGCGGGCGTGCGGCTGCCGGAGATATCGATCGCTACTATATAAGAGCGCGCCTGATGCGGGAGTGCGCTGCCGTCGACCGAAGAGCATCCAGCCAGGGCAACCGACAGCGCCGCAAGAAAAGTCCTGTTCATGACGTCCTCGCCGCCGCGAAGTTCAGACTCCCCACCGACGAGAAGCCGACGACGCGCGCGTACTCGCGAGTGAGATTGTCGAGCTCGAGGAGCTGTTGATCGAACTCGACCGGCGTGCGAAGCTCCACATTCTCATCGAGCTCCGGCAGTGGAATGAGATAGGGCTCCTTGAAAGCGAGGATGCTGGCCGGATCCATTCTCCGTTGACGAGCGTTCTCGCCGCGGAAAAGTGGAATCACGCTCTGCAGGCGCTCCTGCTTGCCGCGCCAATCACGCAGCGGATTCGATCTCACCAGGTGGTTGATGCGACCCGCTTCGGTCTGCGCCGCATTCTGTGCGTCCTGCGCGGCCTGTTTGAGCTTCAACGCTTCAGCGTCGAGCCGCCGAATTCGGTTTCGCATCAGTCCGAGTATCGGATGCTCACCGCGCTTGTCAGATAATTCTTCCTGCTTGTAAACGAAGCCGAGCGTCATCGCTGCGAGGACGAGGCCGAGATTTAGCCAGAGAATCGCCTGGTTCACTCGCTGCACGGTTATGGCGTAGGCAGCATCATCAGTATGTTGATCGAGCCTGCGCGAAGCCTCGAGAGCGCGCTGCGTCGTCGCGGCAGTCTTGGTGAGATCGGTGCCTGCCGCCACCTGCGCTGCCTGCGCCTGCTGCAGCGACAGACTATCCGCATGCACGCGATCGGCCGCCGTCTGCGCGATTTGCCCGCGCGCCGAGTACATGAAGGTGAGAACGAAAGCGATTCCTGCCAGCGCGCCGACGAAAACGACCAGATTCTGCCGGCGATTGCTGCGAATGCTCGTCGACGCCAGCGGCGATTCCCTCGTGCTGAACGCGACAACCGAACGAATCGAAGATCCCGCCGTCTTTCCCAGCAACACCAGAATCACGACTGCGACAAGCGCGACGACGAACGCCTCGAAGTGGAGCAGCATATCCTGAAACACCACCAGCGGCCCCGCCAGCCAGGTATTGGACTCGGCCGCCTCGCCGAGACTTTGCGCGAGCTGGGTGAGTGTCGAGTCCATTGGCAGCAGCAGACGGAACACCGGGAAGTTGGCCGTAAATTCCGCGGCGGCGAGGATGCCCGCGAAGATCCAGAATCCTGCCCTGCTCTTGAAGATTTTGTCGTAGCCGACGCGCGATTTGTCTGCCTCACCTAGATAGTGCGCGCTCTCGATCTCCTTCTCCGCCGCTTGCCGCTGCGTATTGTTGGATTCGAGAGCGTAGATCGATGCGCGGAGCGAAGTGATGTGCCCACTCATCGTCCCGCTCGCTGTCTGAATCGCGTCCTGCATTTTGATGGCGACGCGGTCGCGCCACTGCCGATAGAGCTCCATGCATTTCATCGAGAGCACTTGCTCCGGCTCGACGGGCCCGGTGCGCTCGACGTCGTGACGTGGCAGGCCTTTCTCCGCCCACTGCGTCGCGAGGTTCGACGCATCCTGCTCTATCACAGCGAGCTCGCGATTGAACCAGTAGTTGGTATTGCGAGTGATCGCGTACACACCATTGCCTGCCTGATCTTCGACCGACGTTCGCTTCCAGGTGATCCACGATCGAACACCGCGAGCGAACGTTCTGCTTTTGTCCCAGATGGTGGCGAACGCGCCGAGTGGCGAAGGCGGCGGGTAAGCATAGATGCGATTGGTAGCGTGCGGCGGGTGTGAAGCGGATGTGCCGTTGCCGTTACCGTTGCGGGAAGTGCTCAGAGCATCGATTTGCTCGAGCCTTTCAATCGGAGGTGAGATCTTTTCCACGATGCCTCTCCATCTTTGAGGGACGGGTGCGCGCCCTCTCTCCCGGAGTCAGGGAGGATCCGGGAGATTGACGGCTATACCCCATTCCGCCAAACTCGTACCAAGCTCTACTGTAGAGCGGACAACGGATCGATTCGGTCGAACAAAGGCCGTACGGCTAACTTATCCGCGCGGATTCAACCACCACGGAGACCGAAATGGAAACGTCGCTCCTGATTCGATCGAAGATTGGGCTGTCAGGTCGACTCGCTCGACGGCTCGCCGCCGTCGTTCTCACGCTGGTGGTCTCCGCGTCGTGTGGGAAAACGCCGTCGGCGGCACCGAGCGCGTGCCTCCAATTTTCCTCCGACCTGATGCCGGACCTGGCGGGAGGGTTGACGAGAAAAGACTTCCGTATCGCGAATGCATGGGCGGTCAAATCGGATCAGATGATCGACTCGAGCGGAGTGAAATTCCCCGCCTACTTCCTGTCCGCCGACATCATCGCACCGAATGGTGAAGCGGTGCCGGGAACGTGGGTCACAACCGCGATCACCAAACCCGGTTTGATCTGGTCCGTTTCGCCGCAGGCGCAGAAATACTCGACTTGGGCGAAGGTGGGAGATTTATCTACCACTGGGATCACAATGCAGAGTCCGGGCGCTAAAGAGTCCATCAGCTGTGTACTGAGTGGCCGTTCAACGGCGCCCAAAACCGCGTCGTCGACGAAGTCCTAGTGATTTAGGACTCTCGTTACGGACTAAGTGCATCGACAATCGCGGACTGATCGAGTACTGAGGGCTAGAACTAAAGAGGACTAAGGACCGGCTCACAGCTAGTCCTTAGTCCTCGTCCGCAATTAGTCCGCGATTGTCGATGCAGTTAGTCCGTAACGAGAGTCCTAAGACTCCGCAGCCTTACCCCGCCTTCCTGGCAGCGTCTCCCTTTACGAGCGCCGTCTGCGGCCCATTGAAATTCCATCCCGCCGCCCGCTTGAAGAGCTCCTTCGCCTCCGCTTTATGCCCCGCTTTTTCCAACGCGAGTCCGCGGTAATACCATAGATACACATCGTCCGGATTGGCCTCGGCGTAGTGATCCGCCGCCGACTGGAAGTTGCCCTGCAGGAAATCAGACAGCGCGAGGAGCTCGTGCGCCGGCTCTTTGGCGCGCGGGCTTTGATCCTGCGCGACGATCCTCATGATTTCGTTGGCCTTCGCGCGAGCGCCGGCGTAATCACCCCGACGCGCGGCCAGCATTCCTTCGAAGTAGGCGATATTCGCTTCACCGTTCCGGCGAAATGCGTCGGAGCGTCCTTCTTCTGCCGCTTGCTGACGAGTGATTTCACTCAGTCGAGTGATGGCGCGCTGAGCGACGTCGAGATGGCGATAGTGGAGCGCGATTCTCGCTTCCGACGCAAGCGCAAAGATCTGCGACCCTCTCGCATTGGCGATGTTGGGATCGACGCTGTTCGCGACACTCTCGAGCTCCGACTCGGCAGCAGCCGGATTATTGGCGTACTGGCTCACCAGTGCTCTGTACGTCGCGTACAACGGTCGGAGCGTCGGATCGGCCAGCGCGGTGCCGCGATCGTAGTCCGCGCGCGCCTCAGCGAAGTTGCCAAGGAAAGAGTTCACGTGCCCGCGTTGCTGGAAGCCGGCGCCGCGATCGGGGGCGAGCTCCTCCATGCGAGTGTACTCGGCGCGCGCATCCTCGAGCTTGTTCTCGGCGCGATACACATCGCCCATGTAATCGTGGACGACTGCTTCGTTTGGTTCGAGCGCTACTGCTTTGCGAATGTAGGCGTCGGCTTTGGCGATATCCTTCGGTTCTGCGACCAACCACGAATTGCCGAGTTGAATCCACGCTTGCGTGTAGCTCGGATCGACCTGCGTCGCACGCTCCAGCGTCTCGCGCGATTCCGCGCGCTTGTTACCGTTGAACTGCGCGCCGGCGAGGTAGAGATAGAGCCTCGGATTGTCCGGCGCGGTCTGTACTAACTCCTGTGCGATGTCGATCTGACCCGCGACATCGTTGTCGGCATTCTTCAGCTCAGCGCGGACGAACAGTTGCTCGGCAGGCGTCGCACCGTCGATTGCCTTCGACGCAGCATCGAGATGAGTCTTGTAATCTGCGAGCGACGCTCCATTGAGCGCGGCGTAAAGCTGCCCCAGCGCAAATTTCGGATCCGCAGCGACCGCGCTGTAGAAATGATTGCGCGCCGCGATGAATCGCTCGGCGTCGAGATCGCGCAGCCCCTGATAAAACTCATCGCGCGCGGTGGTGTTAGTCGTGCCGATCGAGTTGGCGTGCCAGGGAGGATCGGCCGCAACCGAAGCCGGTGCCTGCGCAATTGTGGGGGATGATGTTCCCGCGATAACCAACGCGAGAGCGGTAAAAATAAGTCGAACGCGAGGCATAGTGCCCTCCTCTGAAGAGAATTCGAAGCTCAGAGTCGGTCACAGCCGGCGCAACAGAAGGTTGCTCCGCGCGGAGAGGTTTTACGGGTTGTTCATGTTGTAACAGTGGGCATCGAGGACTCTCGTTACGGACTAAGTGCATCGACGATCGCGGACTGGTTGCGGACGGAGGGCTAGAACTAAAGAGGACTGTGGACAGAAGTCCTCAGTCCGGCGGTAGTCCTCGTCCTAGTCCTCAATTAGTCCGCGATTGTCGATGCACTTAGTCCGTAACCAGAGTCAGCCCGTCTTCACTGCGGCTCATTGATTTCGCTCCGCGAATTGATCGTCGGCCCCACGATGGTTTGGCGCTTTCCGCTTGGCCAGCGAATGACGACGCTATCCACTGCGGGATGGTCGTCGAGACCAAAGTGCAGGACCTTGCTCGATTGGGCGAGGTAGCCGCCGGCCGGATTTACCTGTCGCACCATCACGGTTCCGCCGATCCATAAACGCGCCAAAGCTCCGATCGCGTCGCGATTGCTTTTTGTGCCGGTGAGCTTGAGCTCGAGATAGTTCTTTGGAGCAAAGTGGTTGGCAAAGAAATAGGGCCGCCCGTTGAAGTTGTTGGTGACAATTTCCAGGCGGCCTGAGTTGTCGAAGTCAGCGACGGCGGCACTGCGCGAGCTGCGCGCTGCTTTTCTCCCGGCGATCGTTTTTTCCTGAAACTCCCCACCGGTCGGCGGCTCGACACCAAGTTGCTCGGCACGATCGGCGAAGGTGCCGTTGCCCTTGTTCATCATCAGCTGATTGGGCCAGTAATAGAACGGGTAGCCCATTCCTGAAGTGATGAACACATCTTCGTGACCGTCGTTGTTGAAATCACCGCTGGCGATTCCCCAGGGCCAGAAGGTCTCGAGACCCGCGTCGATCGCCGTCTCCTCGAACTTTCCGCCGCCGAGGTTGTGATAAAGCGCGTTGCCGAAGATGAACTTGTCGTAGGTCTCGCCGTGCATCGCGAAGTCAGCACGCTGCCGGTCGGCGAAGTCAGGTGCGTTCTCATCCGCGAGCGGCCCACTCGGCGAGCGAAAACGATGTCGTTCCATTCGCAATGCGGCATCCTTTGATTGCTGCTGCGCGTCGAGGCCCATCCACATATCGGAGTGCATGTCGACGACGAAGAGATCGAGCCTGCCGTCGCCGTCGTAGTCGAACGCCTTGGCGCCGATTGCGCCGTGGGGAGTGACGCCGAGGGTCTGCGCCGTGACATCAGTGAAAGTGCCATTGCCGTTGTTTCGATAGAGCTGCCCGCGGCCGAACATGCTGGGAACGAAGACGTCCATCAGGCCGTCGTCGTCATAGTCGAAGACGGCGACATCGCCCGCCCATCCCAAGCCGGCGAGTCCGGAGCTCGCGGTGACATCGCTGAACGTGCCGTTGCGATTGTTGTGGTAGAGGATGTTGTGCTCGGTCGGACTGTGCATCAGCGCCGGCAGGCTCGCTTTGCCTTCGTAACTGCGGTCCGCGAAATCGAAGGTGTCCGTCGTCCAGTGAGCGGTATTGGTCAGGAAGAGATCGAGATAGCCGTCATTGTCGTAGTCGAAAAACACCGCCGTCTGCGAGTGTCCGACGTGCGTGACACCGGCTTTGTCGGTGACATCCTCGAACGTCCCATCGCCGCGGTTGTGGAAGAGAATGTTGCCGCCACGGGTCGTCGTGATGAATAAATCTTCATTGCCATCGTTGTCGTAATCGGCGAATGTCGCGGCAACCGAGACGCGGCCGCTGACGCCGACGCCCGATTTTGCCGTGACATCCTCGAAGGTGCCGTCGCCCTTATTTCGATAGAGGGCGTTCGGCCCATACTGATTGGCGAAGTAAATATCATCGCGGCCATCGTTATCGAAATCGCCGATGGCGAGGCCGGAGCCGTGGTCGTAGAGATTGATCCGGAATCGCTGTTCCCCTTGCTCGCCGGGGAGATTCTTCATCTCGAAGTTGATGCCGACCTGCTGCCCGCGCTCGACGAATTCCCCGCCGGCATGTCTGGTTCGGCCAGCTACGATGCCGTAGCCCGCTAACAGAACGACCGCCGCGCCTGCAATCGATACGGCGAGACGGCGAGAGACTTGTCCGGCACGGCAAAGGAGAAGCATTTGCCGCCGAACATCGAGCGTGGTACAGGGTCAAACCACAGGCTATTCGGTGAACACCGCGATTTGGTGGGCGACTGACTTGCCTGGAGCGGTGGGTCGTGCGGGCATCGAGGACTCTGGTTACGGACTAAGTGCATCGACGATCGCGGACTGGTTGCGGACGGAGGGCTAGAACTAAAGAGGACTGTGGACAGAAGTCCTCAGTCCGGCGGTAGTCCTCGTCCTAGTCCTCAATTAGTCCGCGATTGTCGATGCCGTTGGTCCGTAACGAGAGTCCTCCCCAGTCTAGGCCGGACCTAATACTTCCACTGCCTCAAATCTTCCCCGCTCGGCGCATGCGCGGTAATGAAGTCCGCCATCTCCCTCACAATGTCGGCCTCCGTCGCGTGTTGCCAGCCATGCCCCTTCTCCGGCCGCCCATAGTGAAAGACGGCATTAGCCCGCGGTGCAGACGTGCTGTCTAAGAATGCCTGGAGATCGTACACCGCGAGATTCAGGTAGAAGTTGTCCATGTCGCCGACATCGACGTGGATCTTATCGACAAGTTGTGGCCCGATCGTCGGCCAGTGTTGCGCGAGATAGTAGCGCAGGTCGTACCCATGGTCGCGCATATACAGCGCGACGTCATGATCGATGTGTCCAGTGCGTTTATCCCAGAGCTGCTTTGGATATCCATCGTCGCCGACCGGGCCGTACACTGCTTCCCATGCCTCGAGCTGGTCGGTCGAGCGACCATGACTGCCGAGGACAGCCTCCCACCCGCTGTATTCCCTCATGGTGATGATCGGCTGGCCGTTCTCCGCGCGCATCATGTAGCGCTCCGGGCGTTGCCATTCGATAGTCGGATTGAGAAAAGCGCCAACGCGTTTGCCGACGACAAAAGCGTTGGTGTCCGCGTAAATGTCGACGCTGCCGTAGTGGCGAAAATCGACCGGATCAGGATACTGCGTCCACGTTCCCCCGAAAAAGTCCGGGTGATGGATTTGGAGCGCGAGCGATTCCCAGCCGCCGGTTGATCCACCGGTGAGCATCCGCGCGTACGGCTTGGCGATGATTCGAAAATGCTGCTCGAGGTACGGAATGAGCTCGGTGAGAATCGCATCGCCGTACGGTCCGTTGTTCGCCGAATTCACCGCGTATGAATCGTCGAAGTAGGGCGTAGGATGCTGGAACAGAATCGCGATCATGCGCGGGAAGCCGGGACCAGTCCACGCGCTGCTGAATTCGAGCGGAGTGTCCTGACCGTTGTTCGTCATCTCGGCGACGACATCGGGCGGAAATGGCCAAGTGCTCTCGGTGAATCTGAGCGGCGGCCGCAGGCCGAAGTGGGCCTGGTCGTAGATCACCGGGTAGTGGACGTCGGGATGCTCGTCGTAGCCGGCGGGAAGAAGGATGCTTGCCCCGATGTATATGGGCTTCCCCCAGAACGCGGTGAGCAGCTTGCTCTGGATTTTGATCTGCTTCACCCATTTGGTGTCGGGCGGGATCGTGCGCGGCGGATTTGATTTGGTGAGCACCAGCGTGTGGGTGCCGCCCGTGCGCGCATCGACGTGAAATCTTTGCGGGACGCTGTAAAGATTTCCGGGCGAAGTGATGAAGTTCTGCCCTTCCCACTGATCCATATGCGCCCAGATGGTGTGTCCATCGGCGCGGTGGAACTCGGTGTAGACGTTGAGCACCGCTTGAGCGAAGTAGTCGCCGGCGGGAAGATCAGCGAGACTTTTCAGCGGAAATCCAGGAACGCTCGCATCGATGATCATCGGCGCTCCCGCAGCGAGAGCGTTGACGTGGCGTCCGAAGGTCGGCAACCCGCGGTCGACCGGGTGATTCTGAAACCGCGGCTCCGGATTCGAGTCCCTGCTGATTATCAACAACGCTCGGCCTGTAACAGGCTCGGCGTGAATCGACTTCGGGAAGGAGATCGAGAAGCGGAGCGCGGGAGCCTGCGCGCTGCTAAGACTCAGTGGCGCGAGGGCGACAACGATGCCGCCGATAACGCGCGCGAGTGAGGGCATGCCCGAACTTATGACCACCTGGAGCGGGTCGCCAAGAAAATCATTGCGCTGCTGAGCTTTCGTTCTAATGTTTGCTGACCCTGTCGCCTCGCTGACACCCCGACCAACCCCGGTCATTCGGAGGGAATGTGAGAATCCTGGCTCAACTCGGACGGAGATTTATCCCTTCCCTTGTTCTGGCTGGAGCGGTTGCGGCCTGCGCCGACAATCCTTCGCCAACCGGGCTCAGCACCCGCGGACTGGACTCGCGGGACGACGCGACCAATGGCGCGCACCGACCAACGCGATTTTCCAACAGCGTGAAGTATCGCGATCAGGGATTGCAGCCGGCGCGAGGGCGGTCGGGCAATGCGACGCTTAGCGCGCGGGGTTTACTCGACGCGCGCGGCATCACGACCCTCGACATCGCCACCGGTGAGCTCGGCGCTCCATCATCGGGGTCACTCAAGAAAATTCAGGTCAAGCTGTTCGCTTCCAATGGTGCGCTGCAGTCGACGAGCAACTACAACATCGGCACGACGCCCACTTATCAAAGGACGATGGGCGGCCGTATCCGCGGCAGCAGGATTCAGGTTCAGGCAAACATCGTCGGTCTCGACGGCAGCCGCAGCGACGTCGTGACCGTGGATGAAACCGTAAAGCTTCGTCCCGACCTAGTGGTGGATCACGTCACTGCGCCCGAGCACGCACCGGTCGGAATGCCGGTCGACATTACGGCGCTTGTCTCAGAGCGAAATGGCGACGTGGGAGCGCGTGCCGATTGCGTATTGTCTGCCGACGGCGTCGAGATCGATCGCGCGGTGGGAACCTGGGTCGATGCCGGTCGCAGCGTATCCTGCATGTTCCGCCCGAATTTTTCGACGGTCGGACAAAAGCATTTGACCGTCAATCTCGTCTCAGTCGATCCCGGTGATTACGACCTCTCGAATAATTCCGCGAGCACGAGCGTCGAGATCGTGGCGCCGACACCCGTCAACCAGTTCAACTGGAATGCCGAGTTCAACGGCGGCACGGAGTATTTCTACAAGGGATCGACGGTGATCAATTACACCGATTATCTGAACAATCATGAAGAAGTGACGATGGTTGAGGACCATCACCGTCACGATTGGCTGCTCCCTACTGCATACGGAGAGCTGCCCGACTACGTCGGCCGTCCGCTGAATTTCAGCTTGTCGACGGCAATGGATGGACAGCCGCTGGCGGAGGTTTCGCTCGATCCTCTCAACGACGACTATTACAACAACGATATCCAGTACTACGACCCGCAATACGGCGTCGTCACGCTGCACAGTGAATGCAGGCAGGCAAATCGATTGGCGCCGATCACCATCCAGGGCTCACCCGGCTACGCGTGGGTCGCGCAGGTGCTCGTGTGCACTGAGGGCGCCGAGGGCGATAACATCCCACCGGGTGTGATACGCACACAGTTCTCATTCTCTACCGGTGCAGGCGACGTTTCGTACTACTCTGAACGCTACGACACCTACACGCCGGGGGACGGGAGCCCAGGCTACTCGTATAGCTATGTCGGAGAGACGAACTACACGTACGGTACGCTGGGCTTCGGAAACGAATGGTCTTTCCGCATCGAGGTATCCGGTCCGCTGGGCACGCGTGTCGGAACCGGGAAAGTTCCGCTGTCGAGTGAATTCCAGTCGTACGACCAGCCGTACTATTGCTTCGAATACGGCGACGAGTTTTACACGCAAAATGTCTGCACTGAATACGTGTTCCACTGGCGGCGCTGGTTCGGTGTGGCCAATGGAGTAGCTGACAGCCCGTAACAATGCGCCGACTGATTATCGGCATGGTGATCGTCGCCTCCGCCATCGGTTGCGGGCAGAAGAAGGCGTCGACTGCTGCGTCGCCTGTGATGCGCGAGGTGAAAGGGCAAACCCTCATCTCCGACAGCTTGCCCGCGGCGGATCTTACTTTCGCCGACGATTTTCATTACGTCGGCTCGCAAGTCGTCAATCTGTACGGAACCGCCGACGCGGAGCAGCACATTTTCGTCGCCGGCCCGCCGGGTCAGGTCGAGCGCATCTACTGGATCCAGTTCGAGCACTATCTGCCGAGCAACAATCACACTTACAACTATCGTCCCGAGCGGACGGTGGACATCGGCGGGCTGCAGTTCATTTACGACGTGCAGGCGTTCAGCGATTACAGTGGTGCGATCCAGGATCCGAAGTCCGATGCGGGAGCGGTGGTTGCGCTGTTGGACAAGCACCAGCTTGCCCGCCCTGCGCGCGTGGTGCGAGTGCGCATGTTTCACCTGCCGAGCGCGGATCGTCGTAGCGAGCTGATGATTATTTATGGGGAAGCGTTGCCGCCGAACTCAAAAATCCCCGCAGATGCAGAGGGTACGGCCCTCGACACCGTAGATCCGGCTGCAGCGAAGCTGATTCTCCAGAACGCGCTGCAGGGGATGACGATCCGCCGGCACTAAGCGCTGACAGTCGAGCGAGGCTCAGGGCGCTGGACGAGATCGATGCATTACCATCGACCACAGCTCCTTTGACTGTGCGTTGGTGATGTCCTCAACGCGGACGGTGTAAGCGTCCGCATCGGTACGCGTCCATGTCGTGCGCAGCCGGCGCGCCTCATTGGTACGCAGATTGTCGTGAAAGATCAACGCGCTGTCACTCGGCGCGACGCTGCCGTGGCTGTAGAATCCCGGCAGTGCGATGTACCAGTAGACGATTTGTTTCTGCCCCGCATCCCATGCGTACGTCGTCTCGCCTTCGTAGGGAACGGAATCGCCCACTACTATATGATGGTCGCGCAGGAATCGGCCGTTGTAAATCCATTTGAAGCAGTGCTCGTCGGTGACGTTGCGGCCAGTGAAGGTGCCTTTCCAGCAGCTGCCGGCGAGAAATGCGAGCGGGGTCAGATTGCTCGAAGTTGTTGATGTCTGTGTGAGCGATACTGGTGGGCCGAGGGCGTTGACGACGGCGATCGCTGCTAGGGCGCGAAAGAAATAGGGAGTCATGGGTCGGTTGATGTTGACGCGGAATGATCGCGACTGTGCTCGCTCGCGTCTTGACGATTTGTTACCCGCGAAAGGAAAGGGACAATGACCGGACATTCGACTCCCATGCCGCGAGGTAATTGACAACCGACGAACGTCGTCACCATGTATGTGCGCCTGAGCGGGAGGATAGCCTGAAGGCTTGCGTTAGTGCGGCAGCGATTTCAGCAGTCGTCACGCTCTCAATTGCGGGGTGCGGCGATGCAACCGGACCCGAGTCCCTCGTGTGGTTGACCGTGGCCAACCCGGCGACTGGGCCGCTGACTGGCATTTCGGGCACGTCTTCAACTGACGTGTGGGCGGTTGGTTGGGAGGGAACAGTCCTCCATTACGACGGTGCTGCCTGGACGAGGGTGACGACGGGTACCGGTCAGGACCCAATCAACGTGTGGGCTCGCTCGCCGAATGACGTCTGGATAGTGGGAACGGACGGCAGCGTGGCGCCGCCCGACGGTCTCGGGTTTCCGACAATCCAGCATTACGATGGAGCGCACTGGTCGATCGTTGCGAGCCCGTCGCGAGGCACACTCACGGGCATCTGGAGTTCTTCGCTTTCAAACGCGTGGGCAGTAACAACCGCTGGAGAGATTCTTCACTTCGACGGCGCGAATTGGTCGATTGTCCAGAGTCAGTCGCAGCAGACGCTCTGGAGCATTTGGGGATCGTCGGCATCGGATGTATGGGTTGTCGGCAGCGGCGTGATTCTGCATTACGATGGCAGCAAGTGGTCTACAGCGTTCACGCCACCGTTGATGCTGTATGCAGTTTGGGGTACCTCCGCGTCTGATGTCTGGGCAGGAGGGACCGCTGGACTATTTCATTACGATGGCGTTTCCTGGTCGAGCATCGCCACCGGGTTTGGCCCGAACAGGAATGCGTCCGAGCAGTCCGCAGAGATCTATGCGATTTGGGCATCGTCGCCTTCAAATGTGTGGATCGGTGGGCGCAGCCATGCGATAAGCAACGGCACATGTTGCGCGCAAATGGAGCACTACAACGGAACCCGCTCGGCGAGTATTTCCATGACCCCGACAGAGCCGATCATTCGCGCAATGTGGGGCAGTTCTGCATCGAACGTCTGGGCTGTAACCCAGGACGGAATCCTTCACGGCACGCGCAGATAAGACCACGCGTGCCGTTGCTACCCGGCGGCCTCGAGCAGCGCGTCCCGATCCGGTGCGAACTTTTTGAGATATTCAGTCGGGCTCGCGGCGCCGACGCGGCGAAAGTCACGCACCAGGTGCGATTGATCCGAGTATCCCGCCTCGGCTGCGAGTCGCGACCATTCGACGTCCGTTGAGTTGCGCAGCTGCTCGAGCGTCCACAGAAAGCGCTGGATTTGCGCGTACGCCTTCGCCGAGATGCCGATGTAGCGAGTGAAGGAGACGGCGAGGTGTTTTCTGCTGACGTCGAGCTCCCGGTGGAGATCGGCGACGCGGAGAGACCCGTGAGATGCTTCGATGCGCGCGACAGCGTCGCGGACGAAGCGTGGAATCTCGGTCAGCGATCGTGTGCCGACAAAGTCTTCGAGCATGGAGAATCGCGCGCTGGGAGAATCCGCGGCCAGCAGTCGATCGCGGAGCTCACGCGCATCTGCGCCGATCAAAGTCTCGAGATCGACGATCGAATTCGCGGCGCGAGGCGCGTCGTCGCCGAGCAATTGCGTCGCGCCGAGCGGATGAAGGCGAATGGAGACGAGGTGAGTGCCTTCGAGCGACTCGATGAAGATCGAGCGTTCCTGCAGTCCGGAGAACCAGCTGCGCTCCCACACGCCGGCACTCGCTCCCTCGAACACACGGTGTGGCGGTCCGAGGTTGAACATGATCTCGGTAAAGCCATTGGGCAGCAGCGCTTCGCGGAATGGGGAGAGTCTGCCTTTGACTTCCCAGAACTCCTTTACTGTCCCCGCGGAATCGTCATCGGGCTCCGCGCGCGTGAGTGACCACGCGCCGAGTGATGTGCTGTGATTGATCTCGTCGATTTGGCGGGGCATGGAACTGAGAATCTACGGATCGCGAGCATACCGCGATCACCAATAGCGGGCCCGACGCCAAAGCCAAGCCCTTTAAAACGCCGTCGTAAAGAAAACTCTCAGTCGATTGGCGCGGCTGCCGAGTACCTGTTGTGCATCGACGCCGAGGACGGCACTGGGAAGTGATACTCGCAGCTCCGGTCCGAGTGCGAAGGACGTTGCATCGCTCCTGGCCGCGCCCAGGTCCATGGCCGCTCCCGCCTCGACCCCTTTCGCGAACGGCACCGTTGCGGATATCGGGCTCAGCGAGAACTGCGTCGTTCCCTTTCGATTGAGCGGCAAATCGAGCTCGCTAGTCGCGCGCAGACGAACAACACCGCAGTAAGCGACCGGGAGATAGTAAACCTGCGCATACCAGCCATCGGATGCGCGCGCGGCGCCGATAGCAGCCGACTGGGTCGGTCCTTTTCCAAACGCGAAGGTGCGACCAACGGCGGTCAGCAGCTCGTTCCAGCCGGAACGCGGATTGTCCAGAACGCCGACCATCGCGAAGGTGTTGCCGTAGCCGTAGACCGCGTAGATGAAATCGGACGTGCGTGTATCGAAGCGCACGCTGAAGAGTGACCACGGCTTCGATTGACTCGAAGCTACGGCTGGAACCGCGAATAGCAGTACGAGGACTGCGCGAACAAAGAACATTCAACTATCTAACGAAAGCGCTGGCCTTGCTACCAGCACCACTTTCGCGACAGTCTACAGTGCCACTTTATGGGTCACCGGATTCGATGTGGACGTTTGGCTCATTGAAACGTTTTCCAAGATCCGTCAAATAGCGATCGATCGTCCGGTTGTGTCCCATGACGAAACGGGACATGAGGCGAAAAACAGGGTTGAAAACTTCGCCGTCTTCCGTAATTCGCAGTGTAGTCGTCATTCCGTTCGGCAATAGCTCGTAAGTCCAGCGGCCGCCGAATGGGAGTGACGGATCCGCAATTCGAGTAACGAGAGTCTTGTTGGGAACTACACTGTCGACTTCGAAAAGGATGGGACCGTCAGAACCGATCTCGCGGAACGCTTCCGTTCCCGGGCTATGACGAATTATCTCGACGCGATCTACTGACGTCCGCCAGGCGGGAAATCGTTCTACATCTGAAATCACCCCGAAAAGCGTCGCGGGAGTCTGATGATAGGTTGCCTGCCTAACCGCTCTGTGCCGCACCGGCAGTGCGTAGCCAATCCCGACCGCAATGACGACCATCGCGATCACTACACATAAAGCAATCACAAGCAGCTTCATCGCGGAGTCCCCCGTCGTTGGTGAGAGACTTCGCCATGGAGCCGACATGCGTCAGCCAGTGTCGAGAGGCCGACTGATATTGCGTTCAACTGCGGAGGCTCGAGCGCTGACAGGATTGTCTCGAGGCGTTCGGTTTCGAGTACCGAAGTGTCCTTTATTGCGCTGACCCCGAGCGCGGAAAGTCGGACAGCAGTCAGTCTCTTCGTGCCGGTGCCTTGCGGGGGAAGGATGAATCCACGGCGAGCCAGGCGCTTCAGTGCTTCGGATAGCGTCGACGCCGCAATACCAAGATGGCGGGCGAGCTGGCGCGGTGTGATTGCTTCGTCCTTATCCAGGTGAGCGAGAATTGCCGCGTCACGTGGAGATAGCTTGTGAACGGTCGACTTTCTCCTCTGATGGCGCGTGTGACATGCCAGGTAAATTCGCGGGAACGCCATCTGCACGGTCTCGGCGACCTTTGACACATCTCGATGGGACTCATTCGATCGGCGCATTTTGGCAAAGCTAGACGAGCATCTGATGTTCGTCAAAACGAACTAATTGATGCTTAAAGCAGCTCTCCCAGCGCACGTGTGGCGCTGCTGATTCGGCGTTCATCAAAGCCACCAAAGCCGAGTAGGAGTCCCTGAACAGCAGGACGCGTCATGTAGCAAGTCGAGAGCGCCATCGCCGTCAGCTTGTGCTCGGCCATTCGCTTGAGCAGCGCGCGATCGTCGATGCCCTCGGCGAGGCGCGCAACGAGATGCAAGCCAGCGTCGGCGTTATGAACGGTGAGATGATCAGCGCAGTGCCGATCGATGCCGTTGAGCAATGCGTCGCGCCGGCTCTCGTACAACACGCGCATGCGTCTCAGATGTCGTGCGAAGTGTCCTTCGCGAATGAAGTCGGCGAGCGCCAGCTGATACAACGTCGATGGAAAGACATCGAATGCTTCGCGCGCGGCGGCGAGATCGTCCAGCAATGACGGCGGCGCGATGAGATATCCAACCCGGAGCGACGGGAACATCACTTTGCTGAAAGTGCCGATGTAGATCACGCGCTCGCGTGCATCCATCCCCTGAAGCGCACCGAGTGGGCGGCTGACGTACCGATACTCGCTGTCGTAGTCGTCCTCGAGAACCCAGGCGCCGTGTCGATTCGCCCAGTCGAGCAGCGCGAGGCGTCGCGACGCAGTCATCGAAACACCGAGCGGATATTGGTGCGATGGTGTGACGTAGACCGCGCGGATTCCTTTGCCGATTTTATGCAAAGCGTCGACGTCGATGCCATCGTCATCGACGCGGACGGGCGCGAGCTCGGCCCCTGCTGCATGGAGGGCGGACCTTGCTCCGTAGTAGCCCGGCTCTTCGACCGCGACTTTGTCGCCACGCGCGAGGACGACTGCTGCCGCGACGCGGATGGCAGCCTGCGATCCGGAGACGATGATCACCTGATCGGCCTCGCACCTGACCGCGCGCGACGTCCGCAAATGCTCGGCGACTGCGGTGCGCAACGCAGCGAGACCGGCCGGATCGCCGTAGGCCATCTGCGCCGTCGATAACGATCGTGCGCGGCGGGCAACGAGCCGCGCCCAGGTGTGTTTCGGGAAGTGATCGAGCGCGGGAAGACTCATGCGAAACGGGCGCAGCCCACCCTCGTTGTAATGGCGCCGAATGCGTCGGACCGTATTACTGCCGCGATGAACGGGAGCAGCACCCCGGACGCGCGTGCTGCGCATTGCGTCGTCGGGAAGAACAGCGCTGACGAAAGTTCCGGAGCCGACGCGTCCGCCGAGGTAGCCCTCGTGTCTCAGCTGATCGAAGGCGGTGAGTACGGAGAGGCGCGATACACCAAGCTCGGTGGCGAGCTCACGCGTCGACGGCACACGCTGGCCGGCACGAAGCAGTCCGTCGATGATGGCGTGACGCAATGCGTCGTAGACCTGCCGGTAAATCGGGATATCGCTATCGCGCTCGACGCGCACGTAGGGGAGCGCTTCAGGCGCGGACGAAACTCTCGCCATCAAGCGTGTCGCGAAGTGGTCATGCGACAAGTTAGCAAACCGGCCGGGCAGCCGTACCACCCCGAAGCCCTCCTTGTCGGCCTGGGAGGACGCCTCGCAGAGCCGAAGTCGTACGGTGCCCTACTTACGCGTGTCGGTCGCGATCCAGTTTACTTCCCACGTCTTACCTCCGTCGTCGGAGAACGCCTGCTCGAAGCGGCAGACGTTGGGCGTGGTGTGAGAGATGACGAAGCAGGAGTTCGGCGTGGCGTCCGAGATCACGAAGCGCACGAGGACCGCGCGGCCGTTGAAATCTTCCTGGTCGTAGAATTCACCGCGGCCATTTCTGAACTCGCCGATGGTGGGCACGCTGAGCGTCCCACCGCGACTGCTCGCGAAATTGAGACTCCACTGATGCGCCTCCGGATTATAGAGCCGGAGATTGAGTCCCTCGAAGTGGCCGGCCGGACCGTCAGCGACGAGCTCGACGAGATTGGCGCGACCGTTCCAGACTTTGGTGACGGTAGTAGTGCCGTCGTAGCTGACCCACTCGTGTGAGCCGGTTAGCGGATGCAGCAGACGGGTCAGGTGCGTCGTCCACGTTCCGATCTCGAAGTCGAAGTCGCGCGACCCATCGCGAAGTTCGTTTTTCCCTACGGGATAGCCTATCAGGGCCAGCGCTAAAAGCGGGGCGTACAATTTCCCACGTAGCGTCGGATTGTTTGTTACCCGCTTCATCAAATCACGATGACCGGACGATATCGGGCGCACCAGCACCACTTTCGTAATTCCGATCAAGGCCACCATTGCTTGCCCCGCTTCCCTTGCGGTCGGTCTATTTGTTCTACAAGTTAGAACTAATGGCAATCTCCGGGATTGGGACCCTCGAGCTCGCCGCGTTGCTCGCGGTCGCTCGCCTGCGCGATGACGCCTATGGCCTCGCGATCAGGCGAGACCTGGCCCGTCGGACTGGTCGCGATTACTCGGTGGGAGCCGTTTACACGACCCTGCAGCGACTGGAAGACAAAGGGCTCGTAACTTCGCGGCACAGCGACCCACTACCCGTACGTGGTGGCCGCTCGCGTCGCCAGTTCAGCCTCACCGGCGCGGGAGCACGTGCGCTCCGCGACGCCGAGCGACACGCGGCATCCATTTGGGCGGGTGTGCGCAAACCACTGAGGCCGAGGCTCGCGTGAAAGCGTCGTTGGGTCGGGTACCTGAGGCGCGAAGCAATCCCCCGCGGTCCGCCATCGATCGCGCGCTGGCATCGCTTGGGTGTAATCCCCTCTTGATCAGCGACATCCTCGGCGATCTGCGCGAGGAGTATTCACAGCGATCGCATGACGACGGCGCCGTGTCGGCCAGGTTGTGGTACGCCCGTGAGATCGTGCGCTCAATACCTCATTTGGTATTGAGTACCATGCGCAGTGGCAGTCCCGCCGCTCGCGCGCGAATGGCCGGATTCATTCTGGCAGCGATCGTCACATTGGCTCTGATCACCATAGCATGGGTCACCCGTAACGGCCCGCCAGCTCGGCTCGCCACTGAAGCGGCGTATGCGGAAGGCGTGGTGGTGAACAACATGCGCCCGGTGCGACTATCGGTCGGAGTTTTCGACGCGGCTGGTCACCGGCTCACGCGCACCGACATTCGCTATCGACAGGTTGCCGGTCCGCCGGTGCAAGTTTCCGATCGCGGCGTCGTGAAGTGTTCACACCACGCCGACATCGTGATTCGTGCGTACCTCGGCGCGCTGAGCAACGATTTCGTCGTTCACTGTCAGCCGATCAAGGAGCTCCGTCGCGTCGATTGGGGCAATTTCGTAGTCGGCGAACCGCCGCGCGCACTACTGGTTGACGCGATTGGACCGGACTCCGAGATCGTCACGCGAATCGCTGCGAGGCTTTCGGTTTTCGACAGCACCGTCGCCACTCTTAACGGCGGGGAGCTTCGGCCGCTGCGACCCGGCTTCACCGGTGTGGATATTGAGATTGGCGATCTGTCGTTTGGCACGAGGGTGACCGTCTACGAGCGTGTTGCAACGTTCGACGGTCTTCGACCGGATCAGCGCTGGGTGGTGGCGCCCATCCATCTTACACGAGGACAGGCGGTTCAATGGACGCTCCCTGTCGGTGATTTCTTCATCGCGTTCGGATCCGATTCGACGGAGATGCCCATTCCGCGCGCATTTTCAACGGAGCGTGGGATGCGAGGCGGGGTCAACATGAGCGTCGAAGGACCGATCATGTGCATGCCCGAATTACGTCCGGGCGTAGCGAACACGCATTGCCTGGCACGGGCGCCAGGCGCGACGCTCACCATTTCGCACCCTGGCCGCGCTGCACCAAATGATGTGGTAGGGCTGATTGCGATGGAGCGAAGTGAAGCCAGATGATCGGTCACGATTTCGAAGTCGAGTGCCGCGCCTAACGCGGATGTAAACGACGAGTCAACGACTTCATGTAGACCTTGTGATGAGTTACGCCCATGCCGCACGTTTGACGACATGGTGAATTCCAGAGTTCTGCGATGCGGTTTGGTCGCCGCCGCCTTCTCGTTGGCAGCACTGTCGCCTTGCGCCGCCCAGAGCGATACGACCATCGACGCGCGCACTCGCGATACGGTGGTGCGGGCGGTGATCAGTCAGCTCGAAAACGGCTACGTGTTTCCGGATGTCGCGGCAGCGATGAATCGGGACCTCCGCTCGAGACTTGCGTCGGGCGCATATGATAGCGTCACCAGCGGTAACGCATTTGCGGCGTTACTAACTTCGCAGCTGCGCGCGATCAGCCATGACAAGCACATCGTCGTTGAGTGGACGCGTAACTCAGCTCCGGTTGCAAGCAGCCCAGCGCCAGTGGCCCAGGCGCAGGCACTCGAGAATGAGCGCAAGGAATCGGCGTTCATCAACTTTGGCTTTCGCAACGCGGATCGATTGGCAGGCAATATTGGGTACCTCAAACTGAGTTACTTCGACAAACCGCAGTTTGGCCAAAGCACGGCGGCCGCAGCGATGGCTTTTCTGCACAGCACCGACGCGCTGATCATCGATGTGAGCGACAACGATGGCGGCCGTCCGGAAATGGTGGCGCTTCTCATCAGCTATCTGGTCGATAAGCCGACCGAGCTCACCGGCATTTACTGGCGGAAGGCGGGCCGCCTCGACAAGTCATCGACCGTCCCAGTGCCGGACTCACTGAAGTATCTCGGCAAGAATGTGTATCTGCTGACGAGCACTGCGGGCACGATCTCCGCGGCCGAAGCGTTCGCGTACGACCTGCATCTATTGAAGCGTGCGACTTTGGTTGGCGAAGTATCCGCTGGCGCGGCGAATCCTGGCGGCTACGTGCGACTCACCGATCATTTCCGCATGTTCCTGCCAACCGGCCGAGCGGTGAGTCCGATTACCGGAACGAACTGGGAGGGAGTTGGGATCAAACCCGACATCGATGTCCCGGCAAGCGCCGCTCTCAAGACTGCTCACCTGCAAGCGTTGAACGCGCTACTGAAAAGTGCGACTGACCCCGACCGGGTGCGCTACCTGCAGCGGGTAATTCAACAAGTGCAGACGGAGAAATAGACAATGCGATGCTTTAGAAGACCATCTCAACGAGTGACACCGATTATGCGTCGCTTCGCCATCGCCTTTGCTTTCGTCGTTCCGATTCCGGTTCAAGCACAGAAACTGCCGCCCGTCGCAATCGTCGCACGCGTTGCTGACTCTCTCGCACAAGCTTTCATTGCCCAACGTGGCGCGCCGAGCGTGGCAATCGCGATGGTTCGTGGGCGGGATACCATCACGATGCGCGCGTGGGGAATGGCCGACATCGAGCAGGATGTCCGTGCGACTCCACATTCGGTGTATCGAATTGGGTCGGTGACAAAGCAGTTCACATCTTCCGGGGTCATGCAGCTCGTCGAGCAAGGAAAGGTGAAGCTCGGCGATTCAATCGCGACCTACCTTCCGAACCTACCGGTCGCATGGCACGCCGTCACCGTGCGACAGCTACTCAACCACACATCGGGCATTCCGAGTTATACGGGCATCGGCCCATCATGGGTGCGGAGGTGGGGCGAGGAGATGAATCCTGACACACTCGTCGCGTTGACGGCCAATCTCCCGATGTGGTTCGCGCCTGGCACGAAATGGCAGTACGACAACTCCGGCTACGTCGTGCTCGGCATGCTGATCGAGAAGATTACGGGAAGATCGTGGGGCACCGACATCTCCGAGCGATTACTCAAGCCGCTGGGTCTCAACGAGACCTACAATTGCGTCGCGACGCCGATCATCCCGCACCGCGCGCGTGGATACGAGCCTGACGGAACTTCCTGGGTAAACACGCCTTATCTCGCGATGTCGCAGCCATACGCGGCAGGCGCGATGTGTTCGACAGTCGCCGACCTCGCGAAATGGAATCGAGCGCTGCACACCGGTCGCGTCGTCTCCGCCGCTTCGTACGCGCTGATGACGACACCGGAAGGAGCTGCCGCGAAATCCCATTACGGATTTGGTATCGGGTTAGACACGGTCGCCGGCCGCTCGATGATAGTACATGGCGGTGGAATCAACGGCTTCATTACCGGTAATGCGTGGATTCCGTCGGCCGAACTATCGATCACGGTGCTCGCCAACTCTGGCTCCGCGCCTTCGGACGATCTGGTCAAACAACTTGCCCGTGCGGCGCTCGGTGCCCCGCTGCTACAGCCACCGAAAGTGATGCCCTTGGCGGCGAAAGATCGTTCGCGATACGTCGGTGTGTACACGCTGGCGTTTCCGAATGGGGCTCGCGATCTCACGGTCGCCGAGCAAGGCGATCAGCTCACCGCCGGATTCGGCGGGCAGGTCGGCGCGGAAATTCTCCTTTACCTCGGCAACGATACGTTTGGCATCGGGTCGGACCGGGACTTCCGCCTGATCTTCACGATGGATGGCTCGCGAGCGACGAAAGTCGCATTCGTCGAGGGCAGCGAACGAATTGAAGGCGTGCGCAAATAGGCAGCTTTAGTACTACGAGGTCCGATTCACGACCTGTCTTAGCCGGCTGATACCACCGCGGCACTCAACGGTGCGCGGGTAACGGCGCTATGGTCGGCTAGTACGTCGAACGACTTCGCCGAGATGTTGCTCACGGCCGGACTCGCCTTGAGCGCCGCTACGATTGGACCGCCGACGTATGCGAGTAGTGCGTCTTCGCTTTCGAAAAGGTAGATCCCGCCGGCTTCCTTCTTCTCCTCGTTCATCAGCCACACCTTCCAGAGGAGACCGGGCGTGTCAGCAATCGGCTGGGTGACGCCAAGCCAGGCGGTTTCCAGATCTGCGCGCGGGATGCTGAAGTTCATATTCACTTGCAGTATTTGCTGTGACATTCGTCCCTCCGGTTGCCTAGACCTGCCGATTACGGACTCACGTGTCAAGACACATCACCGCATTGACGAATCCCGGAAACATCTGTATGGTGGACGTTGAATCTTTTCAGGATCCGGCCTTATGCGCAGAATCGTCGGCACCTTTGCGATCGTCTCCGTCGTTGCTGGATGCCATAGTGACACGGCGACTTCCCCGGCCCCACGCGCCGTCGCACTCTCTGCTACGTCCGCCCGCGCCGTTACAGTTCCAACCCCTACGGAGGCGGATGCAATAGCGATCTCGCAGAACATTCAGGCTAATCATTGGCCGTACCTTACCCTGCTTAATCCGCGGTACATGTCTGGCGATCCGAATTCACCGGACTACATGACGCTCGCGCCAACGGGTTACACCCAGGCTGCTGACAATGCGATCTGGACCGGCCACTATCTCGCCGCCGAATCGTTCCGCTATTCCGTGACGCATTCGGACGATGCTTTGGCCAACGTTCGCAAAGCGTTGAAGGGGATCACCGCGCTCATCGACGTCACCGGGACCGATCTACTCGCGCGCTTCCTGGTCCCGCGCAGCTCTCCGTACGCCGATGGAATTCTGAACGAGGAAGCGGGGCATGGCATCCACGAAGCGACGTACAACGGTGAGCCCTACGCCTGGCTCGGCAATACATCGCGCGACCAATATTCTGGCGTCTTCTTCGGACTCGGTGTCGCGTACAGCAATGTCAGCGATCCGGACATTCGGAACGAGATCAGGAGTGACGTGACGCGCATGCTCAACTTCCTGATCACGAACGGCTGGAACATCCGCATGCCCGACGGCACGTTCAGCGCGACCTTCACGGGGCGCTCGGACCAGGAGCTGAGCTTCATGCAGGTCGGGCGGCTGGTGGATCCGACGACGTGGTCCACCCAGTACACAGCCATGCGCACGGCGATGGCGGCGACTGTTGCATTTCCGATCACCGCCGAGTGCTCCGATCCCTATGGCAGTTACTTCAAGTTCAATCTCGATCACATCAACCTGTATAATCTGATTCGGCTCGAGGAGCCGGGTACTGCGCGCACCCAGTACCTGAACGCATTCACGCAACTGCGCAACTGCACGAAGAGTCATCAGAACGCTCACTTCAACATGGTCGAGCGTGGACTGCTGGGTGCGAACGGCAAGCGTGATAAGCAAACGCGCGACATGCTCGGCCGCTGGCTGCTCCGTCCGCGCCGGGATGTGCTGGTGGACAACACCGGAAAGTATCCGGCATGCGCCGAGAACCGTGCCTGCTCACCGATCCCCGTGGAGGATCGATACACGACGGATTTCCTGTGGCAGCGGAGCCCGTTCCAGTTGAAGGGAGGTGGAGTCGGGACAGTTCCGACGCCGGGCGTCGATTACATCCTGCCGTACTGGATGGCGCGGTACTACGCGGTTCTCAAGGGTTAGGGCGGCACAACAGGCGTCCGCCTCGCTGCTGAAACGAATCGGTATCGCTGCCGGGCTGCTTCTTCTCTGCGCGATTTCGATTCTGCGTGTTGCACGTCCTCCGCGGCCCGTTCCCGCGACAGCGCCTGACACGGCGTTCTCCGCCGAGCGTGCGATGCGCCACGTCGAGCAGATCGCTCAGCGTCCGCATCCAATGGGCAGCGCGGATCACGATCGCGTGCGCGACTACATTCTGGGCCAGCTATCCGCCCTCGGCTTGAGTCCGCAGGTTCAGCAAACGACGGCGATCGGCACGCGTTATCGCGAGGCGGGGCGCGTTCAGAATATCATCGCTCGACTCCCGGGCGCCGACGCGAGTCGCAAGGCAGTGCTGATCATGGCGCACTACGACGGAGTCGAGGCCGGACCCGCTGCGTCTGACGACGGCGCCGGCTCCGCGGCGCTGCTCGAAACGCTCCGCGCATTGCGCTCACGCAAGCAGCCTTTGCCGCACGATGTCATCGCACTGTTCACCGATGGCGAGGAAGCTGGACTTCTCGGCGCCGCCGCCTTCGTGCGCGAGCATCCGTGGGCGAAGGACGTCGCCGTCGTACTCAATTTCGAGGCACGCGGAACCAGCGGGCGCTCCTTCATGTTCGAGACCGGCCCGGGCAACCTCGATGCTGCACGGGCGCTGCGCAGTGCACGCGACGCGACGGCGGGTTCGGTCTTCGCGACGATCTATCGGATGCTGCCCAACGACACCGATCTCTCCGAGCTCGCGGTGCTCGACCTTCCGGCCCTCAACTTCGCGTTTGCCGACGGGGTCGAACGGTACCATACGAATGACGATGATATCGTGCACCTGAATCCGGGCAGTCTGCAGCACCATGGATCGCAAATGCTGACGATGGCGCGGACATTCGCGAGCGGACCTTTACCGCGCGCCCGCACCGGTGACGGAGACTTCTTCGATCTTCCGCTCGTCGGCCTCGTGGTCTATCCCGTTAGATTCGAGATCCCGCTCGCGCTCATAGCGTTGGTACTCGTCGTGATCCTCGTTGTTCGCGAGCGGAAAGGAGTTGTCATCGGTGTGCTGGCGGCACTGATCGCGCTTGCCCTTTGCGGAGTGGTGGGTGAGATCGTCGGCAAATTCCTTCACGGACCCGCGGTGTGGAGTGGATTGAATGCGATCGGTATCGTGCTGCTCGCGCTGTCGGTGACGGCTGCGTGCTACGCCGTTGCCCGGCGATGGTCAACGCCGCGCGGACTTCACCTCGGCGCGATGGTTGTCTGGCTGCTGATCACATTGGCGGCGCTTCGACTACCGGGCATCGATTACCTCTTTGCATGGCCGCTTCTTTTTGCGGCGGCCGCGGCGCTTCTCCGGCGCGGTCGCGATGTCGCCGACTGGGCAACTGCCATCGTGACTGCGCTCCTTCTCGTCGGATTCATTTACGGCGTGGCAGTCGTAATGCTCGGACTTGCCGGTGCGGGCGCGATCGCGCTATGCGTGGTTGCATCGCTCATTGCGTTGCTGCTGGCGCCGCACCTCGAGATCGTCGCCGGCAGTGCGCGGTGGTTGGGCGCACCATGGCTCGCCGGCGCCGGTGTGATCGTTCTGGTGATCGCCGCTTTCACCGTGCGTCCGAGTGCCGACCATCCTGTGCGCTCCAGTCTCGTCTACGCGGAGAACGCCGATTCGAGCGACGCATGGCTGGGTACGTTGGGCAGCACGAGGTATCGGTGGACACGAGACGGCGATCGGGACAGTGGTTCCGCGATCAATTCCGGCGTGGACGGCACGTCTATCGGAGGACGGCGACCGTTTCACCGGGCGAGCGGTCCAGCGCATTCCGCTCGGCGCACCAATCGCCACAATGATTCGCGACACGCTGACGAATGGAGTTAGGCGCATCGTACTTCGCGTCAAAGAACTACGGGATTGTTGATGGAGACGAGCGGCGCCAAAGTGCTCGCATCGTCAATCGATGGGCGCGATGTCGACACCACTCGATACCGCGATCGCACGCGAGAGTGGGTAATGCAATATTGGGCGGTGCCCGATAGCGGCGCGATCGTCGGACTCTCGATTCCAGCAAACGGCCACATTGCGTTCGATCTTACGGCACGGCGCGTCGGCATCCCGGCGGTTCCCGGTCTGGTGATCCACCGCGCCCGCCTTACATCGTGCAGAGTCAGACTGGGAACGTGAGCGTCGTATATCGGCGCCAGAGTTTTTGAGCCGCTATCACGCCGGGTGACCGGCAGGCATGTCATCGACAACCACAACGGCTCGATGAAATCCATTCAGTGAGTAGAATCGACGCGCTGAAGTAGTCGAGGATTTGTTACCCAACCGCCTCGAGCAGCGCGTCCCGATCGGGCGCAAATCTTCTGACACATTCGGTCGTGCTCGCGGCACCGACGTAGCGAGCGAAGGAGACAGCGAGGTGCTTTCTGCTGACGTCGAGCTCGTGGTGGAGATCGGCGACACGAAGAGATCCATGAGACATTTCGATGCGCGCGACCGCGTCGCGGACGAATCGTGGGATTTCGATCAGCGATCGTTCGGCGACAAGTCTTCGAGAATGGAGAATCGCGCCGGGAGATTCCGCTGCCAGCAGTATCGCGGAGCTCACGCGCATCTGCGCCGATGAAAGTCTCGAGATCGACGATCGAATTCGCGGCGCGCGGCGCGTCGGCGCCGAGCAATTGCGTCGCGCCGAGCGGATGAAGGCGAATGGAGACTAGGTGAGTGCCTTCCAGCGACTCAATGAAGATCGAGCGTTCCTGCAGTCCGGAGAACCAGCTGCCCTGCCGCACGCCGGTGCTCGATCCTCGAACACGCGGTGTGGGGGTCCGAGGTTGAACATGATCTCGGTGAATCCGTTGGCAGCACCGCTTCGCGGAATGGCGAAAGTCTGGCTTAGACTTCCCAATATCCCTTGACGAGTCCTGAGAAGTCATGGTCAGGCTGCGCGCGGGCGAGGGACCACGTGCCGAGGGAGGTTCTGTGGTTGATTTCATCGATTGGGCGGAGCATCAGGACGAATGTACCGAACGTACGCTTTGTACAGCATCACGTCGCTGAAAGGTGATACGCCTAGGCTGACGATGCGTCGAATAAAAATTTGTTGCTAAGGCCAGTCAATCTTGTTAGCGATGAGCTGTGCCGAAAGATTTTTTGAGTGATGGCCAACTTTGCGTGCCTTCCTGCCTTCGATCCGTAGCGAAGAATAAAGAACCGCGGCGCGTGAACCATGAGCCGCGCACTTTGATCACGGCATTGGCAGCATTTGTAGTGTTTATGGCGTGCGGCGGATCCGGAGATGCAACGGGGCCCAGCCCTACGCCTGCCAGCATCGTTCTATCCACGACTACAGCGTCGCTAGTTGCCGGTGAAAGCCTTCAGCTTAGCGCGGTCGTGAAGAGCGCGGGCGGCGACGTTATCACCGATGAAACGGTCACATACTCCTCCGACAAGCTAGCGATAGCGACGGTCAGTTCCGTCGGCGTAGTTACAGCGGTTGGGCCAGTTGGTTCGGCAAACATTACGGCCCACGTCGGCGGCATTGCGTCCGCACCCGCCTTGATAACCGTATCAGCGGCGGCACCCCACAACATCGCCAAGGGAACTGACTTGCCTTCAGCGCCCTTGGTGGGAAGTTCGAACGACGTGACTGTGAAGATCACGGATTCATTCGGCAATGCTGTAGCGGGGGTCGCGGTAGCTTTCGCACCGACGGCCGGCGGCGGATCGGTTTCGCCAACAACTGCAATGACTGACGCATCCGGGCTTGCAGGGACGTCATTTACACTTGGCAATGGTGTCGGAACTAACACTGTGTCCGCGAGTGTAGCGGGCCTGACTGGATCACCTGTCATGTTTTCAACTGTCAGCGTCGCACGTTCCGCCGCCAGCATCGTTAAGATCGGCACAGATCCAACGAGCGTTGTCGCGGGCGGCAGCTTTTCCGATTCCGTTCGCGTGCAGGTAACTGACGCAGCGAACAATCCCAAGCCCGGCGTTAGTGTTTCGTTTGCGGTTACCGCCGGCGGCGGCACCGTGAGTCCGACAACAGTATCGACCGATGCAGACGGCAAGGCTGCCGCAAAGTTCATCACGGGGACGAAGGTGGGTACGAATACCGCCTCCGCGACGGTCGCTGGCCTAACACCTATCATCTTCTCGTCAGCTACGATCGCGGGTCCTGCAGCACACATTGGTAAAATCGGCGCTGATCCAGCGAGCGTTATCGCAGGTGCGAGCTTTTCCGATTCAATACGCGTGCATGTGACTGATGCCTCGAACAATACAAAATCTGGCGTAAGCGTATCCTTCGGCGTCACTGCGGGCGGCGGTACTGTGAGTCCGACAGCAGTGGTCACTGACGCTGATGGGAACGCGGCAGCAAAGTTCATCACCGCGACGACCGCGGGTACCAACATCGCTTCAGCGACGGTGACTGGTTTGACGCCGGTCACGTTCTCGACTATGGGCGTCGCCGGCCCGGCGGCGAGAATTGTTAAAGTTGGCGCCGACCCAGCAAGCGTTGGCGCTGGCGGAAGCTTTTCGGATTCCATCCGCGTGCAGGTCACCGACAACTCGAACAATCCGACCTCTGGTGTCAGCGTCTCGTTTGCCGTGACCGCCGGCGGCGGGACCGTAACTCCGACAGCAGTGGTCACGGACGTTAACGGGAAGGCCGCCGCGAAATTCATTACGGGAACAACTATCGGCCTGAACGCTGCGACTGCGACCGTCCTCAATGTCGGCGCGCTGACGTTCTCCGTTACTACAGTGGCGCCGACTCTGGTCTGGTCGAGCGTACCGAGCGGGACAACAGCGTCGCTCTTCGGCGTGTGGGGAATCTCCGCGTCTAGCGTGTGGGCTGTGGGCAATAGCGGGACGATTCTCCATTTCAACGGCACGGCATGGAAGAGCGTGTCAAGCGGCACCACGCAGGACCTCCTCGCCGTTTGGGGTACGTCCGCATCTGACGTGTGGGCGGTCGGCGGCGGCGGGACGATTCTCCATTTTAACGGCGTGAACTGGTCGAGCGTCGCGAGCGCGACGAACCTCTATTTATACGGCGTGTGGGGCACTTCCGCGTCTAATGCGTGGGCCACGGGACAGTCCGGAACGATCCTCCATTACAACGGAACGGACTGGTCCAGCGTTTCGAGCGGAACTGCACAGGGGCTATACACAGTATGGGGTAGCTCCGCATCTGACGTTTGGGTGGCAGTCACCTCAGTTGCTGGAACGCTCCTCCATTACAACGGAACGAGCTGGTCGACTGTCCTGACCGGAACACCTGGTGGGGCGAGCGCGATCGGCGTTTGGGGCAGCTCCGCATCTGACGTTTGGGCTGCGGGTTCGTCTGGGAACTCTGAGAAAATCCTGCATTATAACGGCACCACGTGGTCAGCGGTCTCGCCGGTTTTCTCGAGTGTCAGCGCACAGGACTTCGCCGCTGTTTGGGGCAGCTCCTCCTCGGACGTATGGGCCGTAGGAGATAAAGGAGCAATCGTCCATTACGACGGAACGGCCTGGTCGAGATTCTCAAGCGGGACAACCTTAATCCTCTACGGTGTGTGGGGCAGCTCCGCTTCGGACGCGTGGGCCGTGGGCGAGAGTGGGGTCATACTTCACGGCACGCCAGGACCCTGACGCAACCAAGGGCACGCTTCGGGCACAAGACCGGATATGTCTTCGAAGGTCAGCCAACCCAGACGGCGCCCGACATCAGCTAACTCCTCCGGCGCGCGATGAGGAAGGTCACGGGCGAGAGCTTGAGCGTTCGTTGTGTACTCATCGTACAGCCAGCCATACAACCTCGACGCTCTGCGCTCGTCGCGGAAAACTCTCGGGGTAAGAAGTGCGAGCAGCGACAAGCTAGGATCCCGTCGACACAAAGGCTCCGGAAGATCCGCGTGCCTTTCAAGTAATACATCTACATTGCGTACGAGCTGATTGCGGAACGCATCGAAAGAAACTGTTCCTGAGATGTCTGATATAACCTTCGCCTCAAGAAGAACAGAAAAGCCGTTCGCCTCGTTGACGATTACGGCATCGACATGTGTGGGTCCTTCCAGGGATCTAACGGATGCATCGCCAGCAGCGTGGATTACGTAAGGAATGAAATGTTGCCTCGAATGGTTTTGTCGCAGCCATGCCGCGTAAGACTTAGGCGACGGCAAGGCAGCCTCGAAGACCAGACGTAAGGGTCCGCTTAAGCACTCCTCCCAACTAGGAAGTGTCGCGAAAGGAGGCGCCGTCCCAAAAGCTCGCGATAACAGGCCGCTCAGATAGTCACGACACTTCGCACTATCTATCAGCGCCTTCAGTGCTGTTGCCGTCCAGAACGTTTCATCTTTTTCGACTTGGCAGGGTAAGCGAGCCACTTTGATCGGTATCCGCGCTCGCACAGTATTCTCGGGCAGAAACTTTCGATATCGCTCGGCGGACATGCGAAACCGCGCTATGTGCCGCGGCCCATCGCCGGTGAAGTGCGGAAGAAGTTGCTCCTCTGTGTACGGTAGATAGTCAATGTCGATGACACCGGTCCCTGGCCGGCCCTTCAACCGTTCTCCATCGGTCATCATGTCACTCCGGACTGTCAACAAGTGAGCTGTCAACTTCCAGCTAATTGGAAAGCCAAGGCATATGCCTTGAACTACGAATAATCGTGGTCCCGAATAATGAAGGCTACGATATAACGCTCAAGATATTCCAGCAGGCCGTTGAGGCGTTCGCCTGCGGTGATATAGAGCAGGGTAACCGGTTACTCCTCACTATCGATTTAGCCGGCGTTGAAAGCGACCGAGCTGCTCTCCACGCCTTTGCGCGCACAGCGAAGCGGCCAAGTATAGGGCGAGGCATACCCGCTGTCCGCCGGCCACTCAGCTCCAAAGTGAAGCGAGCCGTGCAAGAACGAGATAGTTACCGCTGCCGTTTCACCGGCAGGCGCCTGATAGACCCCCGAGTCTTCAGTGAGGTCGCTCGAATATCGACCGTGTTTCATTTCGACGCGCACCATTCAGTTCGCGAAACGAAGCGCGGAAAGGGCGGCCATCCGATGGTGAGGACCCATGGAGCCGCGTACGAGCACGCGATGCCTCACAGCTTTGGTGGCGAATCCGACGAGAGCAACATTGTTCATACCAGTGTGCAGCTTAACGAATCAAAAGGAGCGGCAATGCTGCCCCTTGTTGACGTGCCGCTCGACAGCTGGCGCGGGCTGACAGAGTATCTACCTCATCTGCGACGACAGAGAGCTGTGCAGAAGGTGGCTAGGGAGGTTCCGCGCCTCGAGCCTCGCGTTAAACCTCGCGTGCGTGCGCCGCAGCACGTTAAGCCGGGCCTCGCTCTCGTGAGACAAGCTGCTGTGGGGCTTGGGATGAAGATTTTCGCGGCGGTTGAAGATGACCACGCCGAGATGAACTTCGCGACGTTTATCTCAACTCGGCTCCAGTGGTTTTTTGTAACGCAGTCCAAGGACAATGTCTGGTCGCTACACCGATTGGCTTGCAGTTCTTTAGTATTTCACGGCGATCAAAAACTCACAGTGCGACCAAAATTATGCGCAGCTGACGATAAGACCCTCCTTCTGTGGGCGGCGCGATACGGAGTAGAACTACGCCGGTGCAAGCGGTGTTGCCCCTTCTTATGACAGGCGTTGATTAGCCGCACGCCGAGTACCGCGCCGCATATTAGAACATGACTCATGACGAAAGCGGATCACTTCCGGATCCGTCGTTTTCGCTTTTGGTTAGCCGTACTAATTACGGGCCAGTGGATCATGAATGGACGGCCAATGACGATGACGCAGGAGAACATCACGGCGCGATAAACGCGAACGAGGTGCCCTGCTTTGTGGCGCTGTACTGGCAATCAAAGCGCGCTGGGCAAACAATTCACGTTGGCACTTATAAGCTGAATCTGAGACGCTTAGCGAAGGCAGGATTTGCGCGTGACTTTCCAGCACAGTGGGATCCGAAGCTTGGAATTCACGTGACTTGAAGTCGCGGC
>JADMIO010703174.1_pt1 | contig 64155 bp, 50 predicted proteins | sample 8958161 | NCBI WGS metagenome assembly JADMIO01 (sample SAMN16585339, study PRJNA669376) | soil metagenome | isolation source: Crop rotation soil | place: USA: Cullars Rotation, Alabama | collected 2011 | reverse complement strand
GGGGGCGGTTTCGGCGGCGGGAACGCTGCGAGTTCAGGCGCTTCCACGCGTGACTATGGCAATAATACCTCCATTGGCGACGCGACGGTGACCGTGGATGCAGATGGACGCAAACTGATCGTGGTCACTGATGACGGCACCTATGCGAACATCAGCAATGTTATCGCAAACCTGGATCGTCCCAAGCCGCAGGTGCTGATTAAGGTGGTTTTTGTTGAAGTCACCCACAGCGATGCCCTGGATATTGGATTGGAAGCCAGCTACTTTCATAACCCGAGCCCTTCAAATCTTAACGGGCTGGGATTAACCAACGGTTTTAATCTGGCGCAGCTTGGGACAACCGGCCAGCAAATCGGCTCCACGGTCATGCCTGCCGGCGCGGGAATCTATTCCGTGCTTGGCAAGGATTTTCAAGCAACGTTGCGGGCGATTTCTTCGGCAGGAAAGCTTGAGGTGCTATCCCGTCCTTCTGTGATGGTGCGAAACAATCAGCCGGCAACGATCAAGGTGGGGCAATCAGTGCCGCTGGTTACGGGAGTCCAATTCGTGGGAGTTAACAGCGTGCCCGTAAATATTATTTCGTATCGTGACATTGGTATTATTCTGCAGGTAACTCCTTTCATTACAGACAATGGTTTGGTGGAAATGATCGTTGCGCCGGAGATTTCCAGTTTGTCCGAGAGAACGGTCAATATTGCTGCGGGTGTGAATGTGCCGGTGATCAATTTGCGTTCGGCCAGCACGGTAGTGGTTACCCCGGACAGGGAAACGGTCATCATCGGCGGCTTGATGGAAAACGATCAAACCACGATTAATAGCAAGATTCCGCTTTTAGGCGACATTCCGGGATTGGGCGCACTTTTCCGGCATAAGCAAAAAGCAAACCTGAAGACGGAATTGCTGATTTTCCTGACCCCCACGGTGGTGCAGGCGGCTACGGAAATAGCCAGCCTCTCTAACGCCGAAAGCGCGAATGCGAAATTGGCTGGCCCGGCCTTTGGCGAGGATCAACTGAACCAATACCTGGGTACTCAAACCTTTAAGAAAGCACCAGAGCCGGTGAAACCCAAGACGGGTAAGGGCGGCGCGAGCAGTCTCGGCGGGCAATAGAAGTCAGTTCATTAAACGCGGACCCTCACCCGGCCCTCACCCCGGAGGAGAGGGGGGCTAAGTTGCGCTATTAGAGTTTGGACGGTGCAGTTGTGGGCGGCGCGCTATGTGTGTCGAACTGGGCTCCAGACGGTTCGTTTTTGTCACGTGTTCATCGCAGATTTATTCTCTTACCCCGTGCTTTGTGTGCGTGGGCTGGTGTTGTGGGGTTATTCAGTTATTGTGACAGCTTTAGAATGATAATTCGGCGCAGTTGGTTGATTTATGGGACGCTCGCCGCCATTTGGATCGGTCTGATCATCTGGCAGACGGCGGAGCACGCCCGAGTCGAAAAGACGGCTCGGGCTGACCTGAGAAATCGCGCCAAGGACTTTTCCAACGCACTCGGAGTGCTCATGCGATCGGTGCGTTTTCGAGGAACCATTTCACGGGAACGTTTGCAACGCACTTTGGGTGAATTGGTTGGACAGGGAGAACTTCAATCAGTCGAGTTGCGCAATGTGGCGGGTGAAGTTGTGGCCTCGGCCGGGACACCGATACCGTTCAAATTTGAAAGCGATTTGCGCAACGGGGAACTATGGGGTGAAAAAACTGTTGTCTTTGAGAACCTGGTGGATTTGGGCACGAACATTGTTGTTTTGACTGAGCGCCGCCCGGGCACAAACGCTCAGCCTGCAATGGATATTACCAATGCTCCCACGGTCTCTGAGTCCGCCAATCCACCACCCGCGGTTGCTCCAGCATCGAATGAAGTGCAGGCCGCGGAATCGCCGGGGACCAACATGTTTAGAGGGGGATTTCCCGAGTGGCGAGGACGGATGACGGATGAGCAGCGGAGAATATTTCGGCAGCAGGGGGGTGTTCACGATTTTATCATCGTCATGTCCACCCAATCCGTGCGTGATCTTTCGCAGCGGGATTTGTGGTTGCGATTGATTATTGGATTGCTGGGAACCATCTCGGTGGCCGGCTACGGACTCGCATGGAGAACCTTCACAGCGACGTCCGAGCTTCAGATACGATTGACGCGCGCCAGCGAATTGAACTCGCACCTCAAGGAAATGAATCTTGCGGCAGCAGGGCTGGCACACGAAACGCGCAATCCGCTGAACATCATTCGCGGCCTCGCTCAGATGATTTCGAAACAGCAGGACACTCCGGCGGAAATCCGCATCAAATCGCGCGATATCATCAACGAGGCTGATCGTGTGGCGGCCCAGTTGAACGAGTTTATCAATTACTCGCGCCCACGCGAGCTGCGGCGGGTCCCAACCAACTTGAACGCGGTGTTGGCGGAAATCGTGCGCGCCCTGGGCTGCGATATCGAGGAGCAGAAGGTGCGGGTGGAAATCCAGGCGGAACGGCTCACGATTGAAGCGGATGAACAACTGTTGCGGCAGGCGCTCTTTAATTTAGTTCTGAACGCAATCCAGGCGGTGCCGACGGGTGGCGAGATTGTGGTGCGGGCCGGGAAGCGTAATGGTTCGGGAGCTTTTGTTGAGATTGCGGACAATGGGCCGGGAGTGCCTCCCGAAAATCGCACGGAGATTTTCAAACCGTATTTTACGACGCATCAAAAAGGGACCGGTTTGGGGTTAGCGGTAGTCCAGCAGATCGTGTCGGCGCATGGCTGGGAGGTGGAATGTCTCCCAAATCTTCCTGCAGGTGCGCTCTTTCGCATTAGCCGATTAAAGCTTATTCTCAGGAATTGAGACAATTGGCGACTGAAACTTCAGCAAGCACTTTGCCGCCGCGCATCCTCATCGTGGATGATGACGCGTCGCAGCGGAGTTTGCTGGATTCATTTCTTACCAGCCAGGGATTCAGGACCGTGCCGGTGAGTTCCGGTCAGCAGGCGTTGGACACATTGCGCGCCGATCCAATGAACATGATGATTTCGGATGTGCGCATGGCGGGCCTTTCGGGACTGGACACACTCCGACTCGCGCGCAAGGAGCACCCGGACCTGCCAATCCTTATGGTCACAGCTTACACGGACATTCGTGATGCCGTGGAAGCCATACGTGACGGCGCAGTGAACTATCTGGCCAAGCCGATCGATCTCGATGAATTACTTGCATCTGTTCGTCAGGCAACGGGATTGGCCAAGGATACGCCGCTGAGATTTACCGACAACCGGCGGTTGCCGGAAAATGTCATTGCCAACAGTCCGCTCATGCAGGCGGTTTTTCGCGATGCTTCGCTGATTGCGCCGTCGGAAAGCCGCGTGCTGATCACGGGGGAAAGCGGAGTGGGCAAGGAAGTGCTGGCGGATGTTATTCATGGTTGGAGCGCGCGGGCATCCGGGTCGATGGTCAAAGTGAACTGCGCGGCCATTCCCGAGACATTGCTTGAAAGCGAGTTGTTTGGGCATGAGAAGGGCGCTTTTACCGGGGCGGTGGCGCAGCGCATTGGAAGATTTGAGCAGGCTAATGGTGGAACTATTTTCCTGGACGAAATCGCGGAGATGTCACCGCAGCTTCAAGCGAAGCTATTGCGAGTGGCTCAGGACGGGCGGTTTCAGCGGATTGGATCGAATGCTGAAATTCGGGTCAATGCGAGGATTCTGGCGGCCACGAACCGGAACCTTGAGGAAGAGGTAAAGAAAGGGCGGTTCCGGGAAGATTTGTTTTACCGGTTGAACGTGGTGGAATTAAATGTGCCGCCGTTGCGTGAGCGCCGCGAGGACATCCTGCCGCTTGCAAACCAGTTGATCGCGGAATTTAGTCAAGGGCGGGCGAGATTGTCATCCTCGGTGGCGGATTGCCTGGCGCGCTATGCCTGGCCGGGGAATGTGCGTGAATTGCGCAACGCGATGGAACGAGCCGGATTACTTTCTCGCGGTGAACTGATCCTGCTGGAACATTTGCCCACGCGGATTAAGGGAGCTTCGCGGCCATCGGGCGGGCCTGAGGTTGCGGCTGAGCCGGTGGACGAGCAGCGTTTGGAGGAAATCGAACGGCAGGCCGTGCTGGAGGCTTTGCGGAAGCATAACTTCAACCGGACGGAGACGGCGAAGGCGCTGGGCATCAGCCGGCGGGCGCTGATTTACAAACTGCAACGGCTGCGCGAATTGGGATATGACGTGGGAAAGCCTGAAACGGGGAAGGAGTAAGCATCCTGAAATCGAGCGGTGGCGAAGATGGTTGCCGTTGGGTTGATCGTGATTCTTCTGTTCAAGTTGAGGTTGAGAATGCCAGACTGTTATGGCGAATTCTGAAACATGACCGCGTACGACGAAACCCAACAGCGAATCAGGACTGAGCCGAAAAAGTGGCTGGTCACCGGGGTGGGGGGCTTCATTGGTTCGCATCTGCTCGAAAAGTTGCTCCAGTTGGATCAACGCGTGGTTGGATTGGATAATTTTGCGACGGGGAAGAGGCTGAATTTAGATCATGTCAAACGGATGGTAACGCCTAAGCGGTGGGAAAGGTTTGCGCTGATCGAAGGGGATATCGCGGAATTATCAATCTGCCAGCAAGCGACGGCAGGAGTCGATTTCGTGCTGCATCAGGCAGGGCTTGGCTCGGTGCCGCGATCAATCGAGGACCCGATTCAAACGAATCAAAGCAATGTGGTGGGCTTCCTCAACATGCTGATAGCCTCGCGCGATCAGAAGGTGAAGCGGTTTGTGTATGCTTCAAGCAGTTCGGTTTATGGCGATTCGCGTGAGCTGCCGAAGGTGGAAGTGTGCGTGGGCCGCCCGGCCTCGCCGTATGCTGTGACCAAGGCTGTGAACGAACTTTACGCACACGCTTTTTCCGTTAACTTCGGACTGGAGTGCATTGGCCTCCGTTACTTCAATATTTTTGGGCCGCGTCAAGACCCGCACGGGCCGTACACAGCGGTGATTCCACAATGGACGCATGCAATCTTGAAGGGGTTGCCGGTCCGTATCAATGGCGACGGCTCGACGAGCCGTGATTTTTGTTATGTGGCCAACGCGGTTCAGGCGAATCTGCTGGCAGCCACGATAGAGAATCCCGAGGCGAGAGGCCGGGTCTTCAATGTTGCGGTGGGTGGTCGAACGACTTTGAACGAACTCTTTTGTTTATTGCACGATCGCTTGATGCAGTTGCGTCCGACTTTGAAGGCTTGTCGGACGGAGCATGGGCCTTTCCGGACGGGAGATGTGCTCCATTCGCAGGCAGACATTTCCCTGGCCGCAAAGTGGCTGGGCTATGCTCCGACACACGACCTGGCGCAGGGATTAGATGAGACATTGAGATGGTATACGGCGGTTGAAGGCGAATAACGAGTGATCCGCAGTGCTCAAATCCGAGGCTTCGAAATCTGAAAAAAGAATCGTTGGCTGACTTGAAAGACGCAGCTTAATTCCGAAGGGACCAATTGAGGGTGCCCGCACCATGGCGGGCAATGCGGGTAATTGAGTATTGACAGGCATTCCTTAGAGCGAGACTCGCTAAACAAAAAGTCCGGTGGGAGCAGACCCGTTTGCCCTGTAAACGCATGGAGGCATTTGCCCGTTCATATTCGAGATGCTATGATCCTCTATTCATGAAAATTGCAATTGTGGGTCTTGGTTATGTGGGCTTGCCTCTGTCGCTGCAATTTGCGCGATCTGGAGTGGAAGTCCTGGGCATTGATATCGATCCGGCAAAGGCAGAGTTGATCAACCGGGGCGAGAGTTACATCCAGCATATTGAAGCGTCTACCATTCGAGCGGTAGTCACTAGTGGCCGGTTTTCCGCCACTACGGATTTCAAACGCGCTCGGGAAGTGGAAGCGGTAATTATTTGCGTGCCGACGCCGCTCAATAAGAATCGCGAGCCAGATATTTCCTATATCATCAATACGGGCCAGACGCTGGCGCCGCACCTCGCTAAAGGAACTTTGGTGGTGCTGGAATCGACGACTTATCCGGGCACGACGGAGGAGGACTTGCGACAGGTGCTGGAGAAGATTTCCGGGATGCAGGCCGGAGTGGATTTTCATTTGGCATTTTCACCGGAGCGTGAAGATCCCGGCAATCCGAACAGCAAGGTGGCTGAGATCCCGAAGGTGGTGGGCGGGTTAACTCCCGTGTGCCTTGAGAAGGCGAAAGCGCTATACGGCCGGGCGATCAAGACGATTGTGCCGGTATCGAGTTGCCGCGCGGCGGAGGCGACCAAGTTGCTGGAGAATATTTTCCGCGGAGTCAACATTGCTTTGGTCAATGAACTGAAAGTGGTTTACGCGGCGATGGGGATTGATATTTGGGAAGTTATCCGGGCGGCGAAGACGAAGCCTTTCGGATTCATGGCGTTTTATCCGGGGCCGGGATTGGGCGGGCATTGCATTCCCATTGATCCGTTTTACCTGACATGGAAGGCGCGCGAGTATGGGAAGCAAACACGATTCATTGAGTTAGCAGGCGAGATCAATACGGCGATGCCAGAGTATGTGGTGAACCGAGTGGCCGAAGCACTGAACGCCCATCGCAAAGCCGTGAATGGCAGCAAAGTATTGCTGGTGGGATTATCATACAAGGCAGATGTGGATGATATGCGGGAGTCTCCCACATTCATCCTGCTCGATATGCTCCAATCCCGCGGCGCGCATGTGGCATATTACGATCCGCATGTGCCCGTAATCCGACCGACTCGCGAGCATGGCCATTGGACCGGGACAGCTTCGGTGACCTGGAACGCGGAAACGCTTTCACAGTTCGATGCCGCGGTGATTTGCACCGCTCACAAAGCCGTGAATTACAAGGAACTCGCGATGTGGTCGCGGTGCATTGTGGATTCGCGCAATGCGATGGAGGATGTGCCGTCGAAGCCCGGGCAGGTGTGGAAGGCTTAATAGCTGCTAAACCAGGATCACTGAGTTTTCGAGCCGACCGATTCCCGAGATATCAATCGTTATCCGGTCTTCCGGCTGCAGTGTAAAGTCATCGCCTGGAACCACGCCGGTGCCAGTAAGGAGGACGGCTCCATGCGGGAATGTCTGGCTGCGAAACAGGAACCCGGCGAGGTCCTCGAACTTTCGTTTGATCTGGTCAACGGAAGTTTCACCCGTGAAGACCGGCTTACTCTGGCGTTGGATTTCAATTCGAATCGTCCATGCGCGTGCAGCGCTTTCGGTCGCACCGATGGTAATGCACGGCCCGAGTGCGCAGGAACGATCATAGACTTTGGCCTGCGGCAGGTAGAGGAGGTTCTCGCCCTCGATGTCCCGGGAACTCATATCGTTGCCGATGGTGTGGCCGACGATTTTCCCTCGCGAATTCAAAATGAGGGCGAGCTCCGGTTCGGGGACATTCCATTTGGCGTCGCGGCGAATCCCCACGGTGTCGCCGGTGGTCACGACTTTTTCCGCGAGCGACTTAAAGAAAATCTCGGGGCGCTCGGCTTCGTAAACGCGATCATAGGCCGTGGCGCTGAAATCGGATTCCTCCATGCGGGCTTTTTTGCTACGCAAATAGGTAACGCCAGCGGCCCAGACTTCCTGCCGTTCCACGGGAGGGAGGAGCCGGATTTGGGAAAGAGGGAGGCGCGGGAGATTTCCCGTGGAAAGCGAAGCGAGCGTTGCGGCTGGATTCTGATTTTCCAGGAGTGAATGGAGGTCGAGTATGCCCGCAGGAAACAAGTCGAGCACGGTGGTTGCATCCTGAACCAGCCCCACGCGGATGTCCCCCTGAGGAGATTGGTAACGGCAGATTTTCATGCGTAAATTATCGGGAGGCGGCGACTGTGGCGGGTTTGCTTTCGTTTCCGCTTCCGGGAGAGGGCAGGCGCCGCCTGGGCAGCAAAAAGCACATCGCCGCCCCGACGATCAGGCCTGCTCCCAGCACGGCGAATGGGACTGTAATACCGTTCGTTTTTTCTTTCAGCAAGCCAACGACTTTCGGCCCTACGTAGCCGCCTACGTTACCGACCGCATTGACCAGGCCCATTACTGTGCCCATTACAGCGGGAGATAAAGTCTCACCGGGTATCGCCCAGAAGGCAGGCTGAGCGGCGAAGGGAGCTTGAATTGCAAAGCAAAGGAACGCGAAAGAAAGCCAAAAGGAGTACCCGCTGGTCAGAACGCCGGCAATCAGACAAGCGCCTCCAACACCATATGCCAGGGCCGCATGTCCGCGGCGCTCCTGGGTTTTGTCAGAATGGCGTGAGTTGATAATCATCAGCACGGCAGCGAATAGATAGGGGATGGCATAGAGCACTCCTGTTTGGACGGACGTAAACTTTTTCCCCGGAGATTTGAGCGCTTCGGTGAGGAAAGTATTGCAGCCGTAGGCAGCGCAATTCTGCAGAAAGTAAACGGCGATCAACGCGAACACGGCCGGATGCAGAAGCGATTGCCATAGCGGAGCTTTTTGCACCGGCTGCAGCTCGCTTTTTTCGCGTGCGAGCGTGGTTTCGAGGTGGGCGCGTTCCTCGGGGGAAATCCATTTTGCTTCACGCGGATGATCGCTGATGAAATACCACCAGATGGGCAACCAGACGAAGGGCAGGGCACCTTCAATGATCAGGGCCGAGCGCCAGCCTGAATGTTCAAGCAGAGCCGCCGTGATCGGGGCCGCTCCCGCGACTGCCAGCGGTTGGCAAAGAATCCAGTAGGCGTTGGCGCGCGCGCGTTCCCCCCGGGGGAACCAGTTAGCCAGCAACACCAATGTGGCCGGCATTACGCCACTTTCAGCCACCCCGAGAAGGACACGCATCACTTTGAACTGCGTTACATTGGTGACCAGACCACAGCCAACCGCGCAGGCCCCCCAGGCAATGAGGAATATGCTGACGATCTTTTTTGCGCTCCAGTGATTGGCCAGGTACCCGCCGGGAATTTGCAGCGCAAGATAGCCGAAAAAGAATATACCCACCGCACCGCCTTTGACGGCATCCGTCATCCCAATGTCTTTCATCATTGAGGACATTCCAGGATCAAGCGCGAGGGCGATGTTGGTGCGATCGATGTACGAAATGGTGTACATGATCAGGGCGACGGGAATGATGCGCAACCAACGCTGTTCTGTCATACTTTTATGGCTGTGAAAGGAATGTTTAGCACTATCGCAAATGAGCGTCGATATTATTCGAGTAGGAGGACGGATTATTTTGCGCCAGCAAGGGCAGATTGTTACAGCCAGCCGCGCTTTTCAATTAGCTTTTACAGTTGTGTGCTCGCGCAACCAAACGATGTCGGCGTTACCCTCGGAACGATCGACGTGACCGTGGTAATCGAATGATTTTCCGGAGAGAGTGCGGGGATCAGTCCACTTGTGGCGCTCCACATGACCATCGGCGAAGGCCGCTCCAGCGCGGCCACTATGGTAAGTGGCGGGAAAATTATAAAACTGTTCGGGGCCGGGCCCCATATAAACCCCGAAGAAAGGGCGGCAAATGCTATCTGGATGAACATCCATGAAGGTGAACAGGTTGGCAGGCGAGGGCGAACTGAGTTGGGAAGTCTTTGAGAAAACGGTAAAACTGCCGAGTGGCGCTTGCCGGTCCTCCCATTTGCCAGCCCAACCCAGGAAGCCATTTAAGCTATAGCTGCGGGCCTTTTGCCCTGATGCCGCTCCTTCAGTCACGGTTTGCCGGTCGGCGGGGCAGACGTAAATCTCCGGTTTTTTGAGATAGTTGCCGAACAGAGCGTAGTTAGGGTTAATCAGGAGATTCTGATTTGTGGCGTCGGGGAGATAAACGAATGCGCCCTGAACCCAACATTTATTATTTACATCGCCGCCCTGATTGGGTTGACCGTTCGAAACGAGGCGTTCGTCATTGTCGCCGGAGTAGAGATGCCAAGTGAGGGCGAGTTGGCGTTCGTTGTTGAGGCATTGAACAAACTTTGCCTGAGCTTTTGCTTTTGCGAGGGTGGGGAGCAATAGTCCGGCGAGGATCGCGATAATGGCGATTACGACCAGCAGTTCAATGAGCGTGAACCCCCGTTTCATGCGAAGAATCGCCGCCCATCAAAATCGGCACAGAATTTCGGGCGGACTTTCATGTGATTGATTATCGCCGGGGGAGGGAGGTTTGACAATAATTAAGTAACGTAATTAAGTCAGAAAGCGGAAGAATCACCTGACACTCGATCGTGTGGAGCCCCCAATTATTATGACCCGCTCACGGACCCGGCACCGTAGCGTGTTGCCGCAGCCAGACGATATCCTTATTTCCGGGAGATGATTCAGCGTGGGCGTGGTAATCGGAAGACCGGCCAGCCAGAGTCCGCGCATCGAGCCAGCGATGTTTCTCCACGTGACCATCCGCGAACCCTATGCCCCCGCGTCCGTTGTGATAAGTGGCGGGAAAATTGAAGAACTTTTCGGAGCCAGGCGCGCCGGTATGGACGCCGAAATGAGGGCGGCAAATACTGTCCGGGTGGACGTCCTGGAAAGTGAAAATATCACTAGGGCCCGGATTGGAGATTTGGCTCATCTTCCTGTAGAGGCGATACCAACTGGGGCCGTCGCTGAGCCGGGCATCAAAAGTGCCCGTAGAATAATTGAGATAACAATTCAGGCCATAGCTTCGAATTCGTGGGTATTTTAAGGGGCCCACGGTGACGGTGAATCGGTCGGAAGGGCAACGGTAAATGTCCACCTTTGTAATGTAGGGGGCGAAGAGGGCGTAGTTCGGATTTATGATGAGATTGACGTTTGTGGCGTCGGGTTGACTGTAGAAGAGCCCTTGTACCCAGGACTTTTGGTTGACGTCGCCGCCTTCGGGAGGTTGGCCGTTGATGACCAGCTTGTCGGCATTATCGCCAGCATACATTACCCAAGTCAGCGCAAGCTGGCGCTCGTTGCTAACGCATTGAATGAACTTTGCCTGAGCTTTGGCCTTGGAAAGGGCAGGGAGGAGCAGGGACGCGAGGATCGCAATAATTGCAATGACGACCAGCAGTTCGATGAGCGTGAACCCTCTTTTCATATACGCAGCACGGGGAAGGCCGGAGTCATAATGATTATTATCGACTATCCGGTGGGTCAGCAGGTTTGGCAATGAATAAGTGAGGCGATGAATTTTCTTTGTGCGGACAAAGCTTGCTGCTTGAATGCGTTTATGAGTTCTGCTGATGCGATTTTGAGCAGTGATCCACCGGAGATTTACAGGGTCCAGACCAAAGGGAGTGGGCCGGCGGGGAGTTTGCCGATCACCGAGGATTGGCTGCTCAACCATCCGAGCGGCGATCTTTTTGGGCTTACCCAGAACGCAGGGATGGGCTGGAACCCGGCGGAAGTGGGCCGGAAACAGTTCCTCATTCTTAGCACGCAAGGTGGGCTGCGCGCGCCGAATGGAGAGCCGATTGCGCTTGGTTATCACACGGGCCATTGGGAAATTGGGTTACTAGTACAGGCGGCTGCTGAGGAGTTTCGGAAGTTGCAGGTCATTCCTTTCGCCGGGTTTTGCTCGGACCCGTGCGATGGCCGCACCCAGGGGACCCCGGGGATGTTCGACAGCCTGCCGTATCGCAATGACGCGGCGATCATCTTTCGGCGGTTGGCGCGGTCGCTTCCTTTGCGCAGCGGCGTGCTGGGCGTGGCGACGTGCGATAAAGGATTGCCCGCGATGCTCATGGCAGTGGCGGGATTGCGTGACTTGCCATGTGTTATCGCGCCTGGAGGTGTGACTTTACCGCCAGTTTCCGGAGAGGATGCAGGCGCAGTGCAAACTTTGGGAGCGCGTTTTGCGCACGGGTTGATTTCGCTTTCGGAAGCGGCGGACCTGGGTTGCCGAGCGTGCGGCACGCCCGGAGGCGGTTGTCAGTTTCTGGGGACGGCAGCGACAGCACAAGTGGTGAGCGAAGCGTTGGGCCTGTCACTGCCCCATACGGCGCTGGCGCCATCCGGGCAACCTGTGTGGCTGGACATTGCCCGGCGTTCGGCGCGCGCGTTGCATCAACTGGAATCGCGTGGCCTTGCTGGACGCGACATTCTCTGTGATGCGAGCATCAGGAACGCGATGGTTGTCCACGCGGCGTTTGGTGGTTCAACGAATTTGCTGCTGCACATACCGGCTATTGCTCATGCAGCCGGTTTAAGAGTGCCGATGGTAGAAGATTGGATTTCGGTGAATCGGCGCGTTCCACGCCTCGTGAGTGTGCTGCCGAATGGTCCGGTGCATCATCCAACGGTGCGCGTGTTCCTGGCGGGAGGTGTGCCGGAGGTAATGCTTCATTTGCGGCGGTTGGGATTGCTGGAAACAAAAGTGCTGACGGTATCAGGCAAGACTTTGGACGAAGTGCTGGATTGGTGGGAAAGCTCCGAACGACGAACGCGTTTCCGCGAATTGTTGCGCGAGAAGGACGGCGTGGACAGCGACGACGTGATTCTACCGCCCGAGTTGGCGCGGGCCAAAGGGCTTACCAGCACGATGACTTTCCCGCGCGGGAATCTCGCTCCGGAAGGGGCGGTGGTGAAAAGCACCGCTATCGATCCGTCCGTGGTGGATGCAGATGGAGTGTACCGCAAAGAAGGGCCCGCCCGGGTTTTCGTGAGCGAAAAGGCGGCCATGGCGGCGATTAAGCAGGGACGCATTCAGGCAGGCGACATCGTGGTTCTCTGCGGTGTGGGGCCAATGGGCACTGGCATGGAGGAAACTTACCAGGTGACCAGTGCGTTGAAGCATCTGCCCTTCGGAAAACAGGTCGCATTGTTGACCGATGCGCGGTTTTCGGGCGTCTCCACGGGCGCATGCGTCGGGCATATCGGACCTGAAGGTTTAGCGGGCGGGCCGATTGGCAAAGTGCTTGATGGCGATATCATCCGTGTGGTGGTTGATCGAAACTGTAACGAAGGAAGCATCGATTTGGTTGGTGAGGGGGACCACCGGTTTTCGCCAGAGGAAGGGAAGGAAATTCTTGCGCGTCGAGCCATGCGGAAAGACCTCGCACCCAACCCCGCGCTGCCAGCGGACACGCGTCTTTGGGCGGCGCTGCAAAAGGTCGGCGGCGGCACCTGGGCCGGCTGTGTGTATGATGTGGACCGAATTGTGGAGGCATTGAGACGCGGTGAACGTTGATGCGTTTTGCGTGAAAGGTTCTCGCCTGACTTCGGCGGCGATGATATGAACCAGCGCACATTTCATGGCGAAATTATGCGATCTAAATCCGAGATCATAGCGTCGTTGCTTGACCCGGGCATTATTGCGGTGGTGCGCGCGAAATCGGCGGAGCAGGTGTTACCGCTGACGGAAGCTTTGCTCGCGGGAGGAGTAATTGCGGTGGAGGTCACGATGACGACGCCCAATGCCATTGAAGCCATTCGCGAGGCGAGCCGCAAATATGGAGAGCGGGCGTTGATTGGAGTGGGGACTGTGCTCGACGAGGCGACATGCCGCCAGGCCATAGAGGCAGGCGCGCAGTTCGTAGTGAGCCCAATCACGCGGGCGGAGATTGCGAGCGCGGCAAGGGAGGCGGATCGGCCGGTAATGCTGGGCGCGTACACGCCCACCGAGGCCCAGTCGGCATATGAAGCGGGAGCAGATTTCATCAAAATTTTTCCCGCGGACGGACTGGGGCCAAACTACATCAAAGCATTGCGCGCACCGCTTCCGCACTTGAGGATTGTTCCGACCGGGGGAGTCGATCTCAATACGCTCGGAGATTTTCTTAAGGCCGGTTGCGCCGCTTTGGGCGTGGGATCATCTTTGTTGAAGCAGGACATCTTGCGAGATGGAAACTGGCCGGAACTGACGCGACTCGCCGGAGAATTTGTGGCGGCCGTGAAGAAGGCGAAGAGTAATTAGTGAAGCATTACTTTCGGCTCAACAATCGTTTCGAGTGTTGCAGAAACGCGCCGCCGAGAGCAACCATGCAGCCGCTGCAAAAAAGAATCCCAATGCGGCCGCGCATGGGATTTGGGACCAGCAACAGCAACGCAATGGCGCTGCCATAGATCACGCAGAGCCAGCCAAGCGTCCGATACTGTTGCGCATCGCTTCCTGCTCCCCCTTCCTCCCTGGACACAACAGGCGTTTCGATTCGTTTAAAGAACTCCTCAACTCGTGTTCTTTCCGCAATGGGACGTCGACGCGAGAAATAACAACTGGCCACGAACCAGACTGAGCAAACGGTGACATTCAATAACACTCCGAGCAGCAGTCCCCAATCATCCTGCTCGCGCCGGTTCAATGGCGGCCAACCCATCAATTGTTGAACCCAGTTCGCGTCGAGAAAACGATTTCCCAAGAGTGAAGCCATAAGACCGGCCAGCACGGTCGTCCAACCAGCCCACGATGGCGCCTTTTTAATCAGCAGGCCCAGCACGAGTGGCATCGAGCAGGGGAGGGCCACCAAACCTCCGAAGTATTGCATCAGATTGAAAAGGTTCGTATCGAGGCGCCGGCTGAAGAGCATAGCGGCGATGATCACCAGAATTCCAAGCACCAAGGTGGTAAGCTTTGCGGCGAGCAGCAGTTCCTTCTCGCTCGCGTTAGGCCGAAGGACAACCTGATAGAAATTCTTCACGAAGAAACCGGCGTTGCGATTGAGACCGCCGTCCATGGTGGACATGGAGGCAGCGAAGATGCCGCTGATCAACATGCCAATCATCCCGGCAGGCATCACATCAAAGCACGCCGCCACGTACGCCGCTTCCGCAGGAGTTTTGAGCCGGGGATACAACTCATGCAGATTCGGATGAGTGATGGCTGAAACCATCGGCGGGATGAACCATACGAGCGGCCCCAGAATGGAGAGCACCATGCCGAGCAGCGCGGCCTTGCGCGCGTTGCGAGTGTCCTTCACAGTCAGGTAACGCGAGGCTTCGAGCATGCTGTTCGTGGCGACGAATTGTTTGATCAGGATCGCGACGATCCACATATCGAGAATCCCCGCTTGGACGCCCTCTGTGAGCACAAAATGATGACGCGGGACTTGTTCGAAGAAATTTGCCAACCCACCCACGTGCAACAGCGAGAGTGATGCCGCCACAATGGTAATGGGCATTAGAATGAGCATTTGCATGAAATCGCCCGCCACCACCGCCCACGAACCGCCGATCAGCACCACCATCAGGACTACTGTGCCCGTGCCAATAATCGTGTACTCCATATTGACATCCAGCACCGCGGAAATGAAAACCGAAAGGCCAGTCAACCAAATGCCAGCGTAAAGCGTCCCCAGCGGAATTTGCAGCCACGTGAAAAACTGTTCGCTGGCGGGACCAAAACGGTGCCGAACTCCTTCCATGGCGGTGACCACTCGCATCTGCCGAAAGCGCGGCGCGAAGTAGAGATAATTGGCCAGGAAACCAATCGCGTTGCCCGCGTAGATCACGAGGATTATGGGGCCGTCCTCGTAAGCTTTGCCGGCTCCGCCAGTAAACGTCCACGCGCTGAAAGACAGAGAGAAAGCCGAACTACCCGCCATCCACCAAAGGATTTTACCGCCGCTACGGAAGTAATCGCTGGTGTTCGAAATGAACCGGCGGCATACCCACCCAAGCACCAGCATGAACAGGAAGTAAAAGCCGATGACCCAGTGATCGTAACGCGATAGCATATTTGACGGAACGAATCGATTACGAGGACACGGATGGCTGGAGGCCCGGAATTACGGGGCCTTGCCGGAGGTTTCGCGGACCGTTAATTGCGCAGGCATAATGATGTCCGCGAGACTTTGGAATTCGTCGCTGGCAGATTGCTGCAACAGGTCGGCGGCTTTGGCCCCCATTTTTTCCGGATCGGCGTTGGCTCCGGTAATTTCGGGGTGTTCCTCAACACAGACACGAGTGGCGTCAATTGCGACCAGGCTCATTTGCTCCGGAACATGCCAGCCTCGTTGCATGAGCAGATTCAGCGCACCCCGTGCCATGAGGGCGTTGAAGCAAATCCAGGCAGTCGGAATGGCCCGTCGCGAACTGCGGTCCAAAATTGCGGCCGCTGCTTTGCGACCATCCAGGCGGTCACCGCCCACGGCATCAAAGGCGTCCTCACCCGCAAGTTCCAGACCATGCTTTTGCAGAGCGGCCACGACGGCGCCGCGTCGTGAGGCATTGATCCGCAGAAGTTGATTGCCCCCAAGCCACGCAAAGTGTTTGTGGCCCTGTTCCACGAGATGCGAAACCAGGAATTCAGCGGCCTGCGCTTCGTTGGGAAGCACGGAATGGCAGAGGCCGGGATAGCTGGCAGAAATGGAAACGATGCGTGGTTGGACTTTTCGGATCGCGCGCACGAAGCGTTCGTCCACCTCGCCCATGATGGCGACGCCGAAGAGATTTCCGCGGCGCAGCTTTTGTTCCAGCGTGCGCTCGCTCAAATGATCTTCCGCGCCGAGGAAAGCGGTGGTGAACCCGCGCTGTTGCAAAGCGATGTGCATGCCGTGCTGGACATGGCTAAAGAAATTGCTTTGCGTATAAAGGCGAACTCCCGAGCGCAGGACGAAACCGACATTTGTCAGCACGGCTTCGTTATGTTCCAACTGCATCCCTTTGGGCCGGTAGCCCAGCTTATTGGCGTAAGCCCAGATGCGTTTGTAGGATTCGGGGCTGATATTCTCGCGCTTGCCGTTTAGAACGAGCGAAACCAGCGCCTGAGAAACCCCAAGGTCCCGGGCAATCCGTTGCTGTGAAACACTGCCGTTTTTCATCCAACACAAATATAGTCACTTCCTCCACCCGCCGGAAAGCCCAAAGTCCCGGCTCCAGGAGTTGCAACACGGTTGGACAACAGGAAGGCGTACGAGTTATCAAGACCCGTTGCCTTCCCATCGAATAAGATCACCCTTTGATTGCCAGTGCCTTTACCAAATGCTAACGAATGCGTTTTGAACGCGGCACGTTTGAAGAGCGGGAAACGGTACCGCGGCGGACGGCTTTTTGAATTTCGCTGGTCACTTCTCTTTCAGTCGCTTCGGCAATCGGTTTTGCCGGGGCTTCGATAACTTTTACACCATTTCCCTCGTTCCAGGGGCCGCGCATGTCCGTCTCGCCCTCGTCGCCTGTGCCGGTCGAGTCGTTGAAGTACTGGTCAACGATTCCGGGCGTGGGTGGAATCGTTCCGATTTCGAGCGGATCTTTCCCCATGCTCTCCAGGGCAGTCATGAAGGCTTTCATGTGCGTGATTTCCCGGGTCATCAGGAACTGAAGCGCTTCCTTGGTGCCTGGGTCATCACAGAAATTGATAAGGCGTTCATAAACGATTTTTGCCCGCGCTTCGGCGGCGATGTTACTGCGTAAATCAACGTCCAATTCTCCGGTGATTTTCAGATAATCCGCCGTCCACGGGTTCCCCATTGAATTGCATAAGGTCACTCCGCCACCGCCGGCGATCGCGACCAAGGGATCGGCTTCCGCTGCATCGCGGGATTTTTTCATCGGCTTGAGATGCATGCGGGCCAGGGTTCCGACTACTTCGAGATGGCTGAGTTCCTCCGTGCCGATATCCATCAGCAAATCTTTACGCGCCGGATCGGTGCAATTCAGCCCCTGGATGGAGTATTGCATGGCTGCGGCCAATTCACCGTTGGCGCCGCCGAATTGCTCCAGAAGCATATTGCCGAAACGGGGGTCCGGCTTTCCAACCCGAACCGTGAACATGAGTTTTTTGATGTGGTGATACATATTTGATAATTGGGTATCTGAAAATCCTTCCAGAAATGTTTTGCGTAATGGTGATCCTCGTCCTTCGCATTAAAACGGTTAATGTGTTCGGCAACCTTACACATTGGCGGGGTGCAAGCTCTATAGGGTGAACCCCCCCATGCAGGAATGTCGTCCGAAGGTGATGAGCGAAACCCTTTTTCAAAGTGGTTTCCGCTTCGTCGTGAGAAAAAAAATGATTCGGGCAGCAGACGCCAAGGAGGAGGAGATGGGGAATCTCCTGAGGGAGCGTCCTGCTCGCCCGAATCAAATTATTTTGGATCGTCACCGGTTACGCCTTGGAACGACCCCACACATCGTGGTCTGTTGTATAAAAACGGTGAATCAACGCAAGCTTTTTTTTGCCGGATTTTTACTGGGAACAGCCGGAAACGAACGTGAACACACCCGCCTGCAAGGATCGTCGCTAAATAATTGATTAAGCTGCGCATGCGGAGGGTATGGTATGCGGTTTCGCAGCGGTAAACGGGTTAGACCCCTGGGCAAAGTTGTCCACGAGTTGCTTGAGAAAGCTCAGCCAGAGCGGGTGCTCGTTCAAACAGGGAATCATGGTGAACTCTTTGCCGCCCGCGTGGATGAAGGTTTCGCGCCCGCGCATGCCAATCTCCTCCAAAGTTTCGAGGCAGTCCGCCACGAAAGCCGGACAAATGACCGCGAGCCGTTTCACCCCTGCCGCTGCCAATCTGGTTAACTCCTGGTCGGTGTACGGTTGGAGCCAGGGATCACGGCCCAGTCGGGATTGGAAGGCCACGGAGTATTTGCCGAGCGGCAGGCCGGCCTTGCTGGCAAACAACTTCACCGTTTTAAAGCACTGCGCACGATAGCACGTGGCGTGCGCTGGACTGGGCGTTTCACAGCAATTGTCCTTTTTCAAGCAATGGCAACCCGTCGTATCGGATTTGCGCAGATGGCGCTCCGGCAATCCGTGAAAACTGAACATGAGATGATCGAAACCCAGCGATAGATAACTTCCCGCACTGGCAGCCAGGGCCTCGATATATTCCGGCCGGTCGTAATAAGGAGGCACCACGTACAAACCGGTGTTTGGGGAGAGTCGGCGCAAAACTTGCCGGACGTGCTCGACCGCCGTTTCATAACTCGACATTGCGTAGTGCGGAAACATTGGGATGAGCAGGAGTTCATTCACCTCTTTTTCAAGCAACTTGAGAAGGGCCGATTCCACCGAAGGGTTCTGGTAGCGCATGGCGAGTTCCACGGGCAGACTGACCTGGGGTTGCAACTTTTGTTGCACCCGTTTGCTCGTGACGACAAGGGGCGAGCCCTCGGGCAGCCAGACGCTTTCGTAAGCCTCGGCTGACTTTTTGGGCCGAAACGGCAGAATGCATCCGTGGACGACGCCGAATCGAATGGGGTAGGGCGCATCCATCACGCGTCCATCCATAAGAAACTCGCGCAGATAGCGCCGCACATCCCGTGTGGTGGGCGCGTCGGGAGAACCAAGGTTAATCAACAAAACTGCTTTTTTACTCATACAGACTGTAAGGATTGGCGGAGTGAATCCGTGCCGCACTTTGCGCGGTCGAGAAGGTGTTGTTCGATTCTTTCGGCGGCAGCGTGACCCGAAAGGACTGAATCTCCGAGCGAAATGCCGTCGCGATAATGGCCGGCGAGGAAAAGTCCAGGCGCACGCCGTTCGACTTCGGTCATCAATGCGCGCAGCTTTCCGAACCCCACGTCGTATTGCGGGATTGCCTTGGGGAAAACGGAATGGTGCTCGAACACCGGCTGGCCGACCACCCCGAGGAGTTTGCGCAAATCCAGCAAAGTGAGCCGGGTGAGTTCGGCTCTGTCTTTCAGGGGCAGATCGGGATTTCGCGCGCCGCCAAGATAGCTCGTCAAAGTGACATGGCCATCAGGCGCCCGGCCGGGAAACAGTGAAGAGGAGAAAATTGTTCCGAGAATGTTGCACTTCTCCACTCGCGGGATGAGCATCCCAAAGCCATTCAACGCGTGCCGGACTTCCTCGCGACGGAATCCAAGGACGACGCTCGCAACCGGCGGATGATAAACTCCGCTGAGCGGTTCAAGGGTGGGGATGTCATCCGCCAGGATTTTCATCCGGACGAGATTCGAAGCCGTTCCCGCGTAGAGCAGGGCGCTATGCTCGCCAACCTGGCCAGACCAGGGGCTTTGCACTTCCACTGACCAGCCCGAGGAAGTTTGACGCAGGCATTTCACAGGGGAATCGAGCGAGACGGATGTCCCCAGCACCGAATGCAATCTATCAATCAGCACTTGCAGTCCACCATCGAAGGAAAACTTTTTGGCGCTTTGTTTGGAGACCTCGGCACGTCTCTTTCGTTCGCGAGTTCCCAGGAGTTGGCCGCGGATCAAGGACCCGTAACGTTGCTCAAGCGCATACAACTTGGGAAAGGCTTCCCTGACAGAAAGATGAGCCGGATCGCCCGAATAAATGCCGGCCACGAACGGATCGATAGCGTAATCCAAAAACTCGCGACCTAAACGTCGGAGAACAAATTCCCCGAGATCTTCCTCCAGACACGCGGGGGCGGGGCGAATGAACGGCTCGCGCAACAAACGGAGTTTGGCCGCGGCGGAGAATAAGCGGGTAGTGGCAAATTCGGCAACGGAGCCGGGCGCTGCGAGAGGCTTTCCGTTGCGAACGATGTAGCGGTTGCTGGCGGCGGGATTCGAATAAAGCCGGCGGGTTCCCAGCCCCAGGTCCTCGATCAGTCCGTGGATCAGCGGTGAGGTTTCCAGAATCGTGTTGGGACCGCACTCCGCCAGAAAGCCGTTCCGTTGCACGCTCCGTATCACACCGCCGGGGCGATCGGCGGCTTCATAGACTGTCACCGGAATATGTTTCTGCTGGAGGCGGAACGCTGCAGTGAGACCGGTGATTCCAGCTCCGATTATGGCTACGGAGTTCATATGGTTCGGGAGAATTGCGCCTCGCGCCGTGCCGTTTGATAGGCATCAAAGCGCATGGCGAGGTTGCGAATGAAGAGCCTGCCTTGCTCTGTTACAGTTAAGCCCTGGCGGGAGGTTTGGACGAGTCCATCGGCTTCAAGATCTTCCAGAGCGGCCAACTCCCCGCCGAAATACGCAGGGAAGTCCAATTCGAGATACTGCGACATGGCGGCGTAGTCGAGACCCATATCGCACATCAGACGCATGATCGTCCGGCGGCGGATTTGGTCATCGTCCGTGAGGATATAGCCTTTGGAGAGCGGGAGTTTACCCTGATCCAATGACTCGTAATAAGCGGGCAGTTCCTTGAGATTCTGCCAATAACACGCGTCGATCTGCGAGATCGAAGACATGCCAAAAGAGTAAATGTCCGCTTCGCCGTGCGTGCTGTAGCCCTGGAAATTTCTTTGCAGCGTTTTTTGGCGTTGCGCGATGACGAGTTCATCATCCGGGCGGGCGAAATGGTCCATGCCGATGTAGACGTAGCCCGCTGCGGTGAGTTTCTCGATTGTGAGCTTGAGCAGGCGGAGCTTCATTTCGGCGGAGGGAAGCACGTCGTCGGTGAAGATCCGTTGAGCGGGCTTGATCCAGGGAACATGCGCGTAACTGAACACCGCGAATCGATCGGGCTTCAGCCAAAGAACGTCATCGATGGTTTTCTCAAATGACGTTTCGGTCTGATGCGGCAAGCCGTAGATCAAATCAATATTCAGAGATTTGAATCCGGTGGAGCGAATCCAGTCCACGGCCATCTTGGTTTCGACGAAAGGCTGAGTGCGATGGACGGCGCTTTGCACTTTGGGGTTGTGGTCCTGGACGCCAACTGAAGCCCGATTGAACCCGGCTTCGCGCAAGGCCCCGAGATGGTCGCGGCTCAACCGACGTGGATCGATCTCGACTCCCGCTTCGGCATCCGGATCGAATTCGAATCGCGAGTGAATGAAGTTGCCGAGTCCGCGGATTTCATCCGGAGTCAGGAAGGTGGGTGTCCCGCCTCCGAAATGGAGTTGCACCACTTTACGCTTCGGGTTGAGCAGTTTGCCCATGAGGGCCATCTCCTTTTTGAGATATTCGATGTACCTCGCGCTGTCGGCCTGTTGCGTGGAGATCACCGTGGTGCAACCGCAATACCAGCACAGCGAACGACAGAACGGCACGTGGAAGTAAAGCGAGAGCGGGCGTTGGGTGTGGTTGTTGGTCTGGATGCACTCGAGCAAGTTCGGGACCGGCACGTCACTGATGAAATGAGTGGCGGGCGGATAAGAAGTGTAGCGCGGGCCGGGAACGTTGTATTTCCGCACGAGGTCGAGGTCTACCGTGAGTGTGCTCATTTAAAGCTCCTGATGGTTTGAATCATGGTTTCTATGTTTTCCAGTTTGGCGCTGGGTGGCACGCCATGGCCCAGATTGAAAATGTATCCGTCAAAACCCCGCATCATTCGAAGTATGCGCCGCGTTTCGGCCGCCACGATTGCGGGGTTGGTGGTCAGGAGGAACGGATCAAGGTTGCCCTGCAATCCCACGTCGTCCGGCAAATGCCGCTGAACGTCGTGCAGGGAGACGGTCCAATCGACGCTGAGCACATTGGCGCCAGTCCGGGCGAGGGCGGGCCAGTTTCCATGCACTCCTTTGCCAAAGACAATCACCGGAACCTTGCCGCCCAGGTTGCTGATGATCCGGCTGATCCACCAGGCAGAAGCGGTTTCGTAAAAATGATCGCTCAGGCTGCCTCCGAGGCTATCGAAAATCTGGATGGCGTCCACACCCGACTCGATTTGCATCTGCAAAAACTCTGTGATCGCAACGGTTAGTTTTTCCATGAGGTGCGAAAAAAGGCGGGGCTCACTGAAGAACAGTGCTTTCGCGCGGGTGTATTCCTTCACGCTCCCGCCTTCGAGCATGAAATTCGCGAGAGTCCAGGGAGAACCCGCGAAACCCAACAGGGCGGTGCGTCCATTCAGTTCGCGTTTGATTTGGGGAAGGGCTTGAGCCACGTATTGCAAGCGTTCGCGCACTGCGCCGGTTTCCAGCCGTTCGATGGCGTTGGCCGAATCGAGAACAAATTCCATTTCGATGCCGCCTTTGTCTTTAAAGTGATAAGGCTGTCCCATGGCTTCCGCTATGACGAGGATGTCGCTGAATAAAATCGCTGCGTCGAAATCAAATCGGCGGATCGGTTGCAATGTTACTTCCGTGGCAAGTTCAGGAGTTTGCACCAATTGGAGGAAGGAATACTTCTCCTTCAAAGCGCGGTACTCAGGCAGCACGCGGCCCGCCTGGCGCATCAGCCAGACTGGCGGATAATCGTGGGGATAGCCGTGACAAGCTCGCAGAAACCGCTGGCGGTTCGTCGAATTAGCTCCAGAACGAGGCGCGGAAATGTCGGCGACTGATGATGCAAGGTCGGGGCATTTGGATGCTTCCACCTTTCCGACTGGTTCGCAAACTGAACTCATTGCATTGCTCATGCGATGAGGCTAGATGGCGCGCCAGAACAGGGCTGTACATTCCTTGCTGAGGGTTGAACCTTTTTTGGTCAGACTGCGGAATCAAACCTGGCGAAACGCAAAGGAAAAAGTACTACTTCACGAAAGCCCCGGTGTGGCAATTATTGCAGGAGAAGTCCGAGTAATCCGAGTCCACATGGAAGAAGTTCAACCCTTTGGGATTTAACTGTTCGAGTTGCGGCCCGGCGCCCTGGCTCAGAATGATGTGGCAGGCGTTGCAGTCCGTAGCCGTGATTTTCTTTTTCCCATCGGAAGCTTTGTGCTTCCCATCGTGACAGCGGAAGCAGCCGTTCCAATCTTTGTGCCCGATGTTATTGGGATAGACGCGCCAGTCAGACTTCATCTCCGGGAAGAAGTTCTGGCGGTAGATTTGCTGGACTTCCGCGACCAACGCATCTGCCTTGGCTGTCTTCCCATAGGTGGAGCGCAAGGTCGCGTCGATCCTGGAAAGCGCCTCGTCTTCCGTAGTGTACTGTTGCGTCAATGAAGCGACCGCATTGGATTTCACCCAATGAAGACCGGGATCAATTTTGCCAAGCGTAAGCGCCAGATCGACGGCGTCATTGGGGGAACGAAAATCGTGCGCGGGTCGGTTGTGGCAATCCATGCAGTCCATGGAACGAACGACATGTTTGGTGACGTCATCTTTGAAATCCGCGACTTTGTATTCAGTAACTGCGCCGTCGCGTGAAGTGACCCGCACCCAGGGAATCACCTGTCGTTGTTCGTCAGTGGTGATGTATTCGATTTTGTTGGCGACGTTCATGTGCCAATGAATGCCTCCGGCCGGCCCGTGCGATGGATCGCCGCCCCCGACTTTTAGCAGGAGCCGGACCGCGAAGGGCGTGTTGGTTTCATCCGCAAGAAAATGCGAGTAGGTACGGTCCAGGTTGCCGACAAATTTTTGGGGCCAGTGGCACTGCTCGCACGTTTCCTGGGCGGGGCGGAGATTCTTGACCGGGGTCTTGATGGGACGGTGATAATCTCCCGTCATTACGCCGACGAGTTGATGCACGCCGTTGATTTTCGATTTTACGTAGGACTTCGCGCCGGAGCCCACATGGCATTCAGTGCAGGCGACACGGGCATGAGCTGAATTGAGGTAGGCCGTGTATTCCGGCTTCATCGGGACATGGCAGGTCTGCCCGCAAAAATTGACCGATTCCGTGTAGTGATAAGTGTGATAACTGCCCAGAGCTGTCGCCAGCAGGAACATCACGGCGCCCGCAACAAATCCAATCAAAGCCTTCCGATCCCGCGGACGGGCCAGATCAATGACAAAATGCTTTTCCGTTCCCGCAGCCTCGGCGCGGCGAACATGCCGGCGATGCATCCATGCTCCCACCCCGACCAGGAGGCTGCCTAAAATAAAGAATCCAGGGGCCACTACGTACGCAAGGATTCCCATGTAGGGATTTCCGTGGTGCGCAAAAAGGTCGATGGCGAAGAGGAACAGGAAAGCAAACAAGCTTCCCACTGCTATTACCATGCCGGAAAGGCTGACCCAGTTGCGGTAGTGTTGACCCCGCTTTCGCGTGGATGCAGAAGGCGCGTTCATGATGATGGTTCAGAGTGCCGGGGCAGGATGTGCCCCGGAACGATGCGGACTAGCGCGAATGTGTTAAGGCTTTTTGAAAGCGCGAACGTACCCGATCAGGGCTTTTATTTCGTCGTCGCTCAGGATGTCGGCATAGGATTTCATCCGTTCCTTCCCCTTGTCATCCTTGATGCCTTCCTTGAGGGCCTTTTTCGCTTTCTCGTCCGTGATAGCTTGCTGGACTTTGGCGTCGGTATAATCCTTAACGTCCAGCTTCTTCCCCATCTTGGTTTCCCCTTTGCCATCCTTGCCATGGCAGGAGGCACAATTCTTTTCCCAGTTTTCCTTAACATCGCCGGCGCGCGCCGGAAGCGTGAGCGCGGCAAGCAGGACCAAAGTTGCCGTGGTGAGTGTAGTGATGGATTTGGTTTTCATTGGTTTCCCTATTCTGAAGTAAGTCTCTGTGGTAACAAGTTAAAATCGATATTGGAACGTGGTGAGGAGCATGTGCGCCTGATAGTTTAGATTTCCGCCGGAGGCCTGGTCGCGATAAGTGGCGTAGCCGTAGCGCAAGGTCCACCGGAGATTGCGAGTAATCTGCCGTGCCAGGGTGGCGCCGATATTATGCGCTTCGTTTCCGGCACCGTAGGGAAGACCTACTGTTGAGTTATCGAAGTAATCATTGGCGCGGTAGTAGGCGTATTGTGCCTGGACGTCTGTCTTCTCATCCAGGGCGTATCCGACCATGCCGTTGGCCGTCCAGTAATCATTGCGGGCATTGAGAATCACTCCGGTCAGCACACCGCCCAGATCTTCCGCCGGCGTGTGGGTATCATTCAACACGTAATTACCGCCCAACTGAACATACACACGGTTGAGTGGCGTCCAGGAGATCGTTTCTCCGAGCATGTGGCGCGTAGTTCTGCCGCTGTTCACCTGGGCTAGCAGGCCACCTCGTGTACTAATTGTTCCGTAGTCGAAGTCATAGCGGCTTACCAGCGTCAGCGAGGTTAAAGGCCGCCACGTGACTCGGAAGTTCATATTATCAACTTCAAGCTGCTGATCCTGAATGAAGCCGGGGTATGCGAGTGGGGGATTGGGAATCGCGTTGTCATACTCGTTATCCGATGTTTTGTGGTAGTACTGAAGGGCAAAGTTTAGCCGGCGCAGCGGATACCAGTTCGCACCGAGCGTATATTTTTGCTGCAGGCGGTGCCAGGTGTTGTAGAGGATAGTGGGAATGGGGAATGTCGCTCCCGCAAACTCTTTTTTGTTAGCCCGATCTTCTGACCACTCGCCCCGCGCATAGAAGGTCCAGTTCGTTATCCCAACATACCGAAGGTCCAGGCTCTCAGTTACGTACAGGGCCGCCTCATCATTAGCTCCTCTGGTTGGCGCTCCGACAACCGCCACGCCAGAGACCGGATTGTCGGTGGATGATCCCTCAAGATCCTCCTTGGAAACTCTGACAGCGGGAACGATGTAATAGTTATCGCTCGGGGTGTACATCAGGTTGAGGTTCATCTGGTACTGCTTCATGGCAGAGCCACCCGCCAGGTTAACGAAACGGGTATCAGTAGCTGACGTGCCCAGCGGCGCATCGAGCCTGCTGCCCGAGAAATCGGAGTGCAGCGACATGTACGAATAACCCGAGGTGAACTCTAGTTTGTCGTTCAGCCGCGTGTCCGTGAAGGCATGGACGTTGAAGAGGTCGGCATTCACGACGTCCTGATGAGTGAGGAGACGGCTAGCAGTTCCCTGACGGGGCTGCATAGTGATATTTTCCCGGTCATTGTTGTGTTGAAACTCGAAACGAACGCCGAGCCCGAGATCAGTCTTCCGGATGGTGTGACTAACGTCCGCCTGAAAGATGTCCCGCGTTTCATCCAGTTCGCGGTAAGCGGGTGCGATCTTCTTTTGCAGAGCCCCCGGGGTTAGCGTTGTGGTTCCCCACGACGTGGAATCTTTGACGCCATCGCGAATCTCCCGATCGTATCGGAACGTAATCACCGGCTTATCTGGAAGGGTCAAGCCCGCCTCGAAAAACAGATCACTGCGATCAACCGCAAAACGCGGATCATAGAGATTAAAGATGAGGCCAGTAGATGGCAGATAGCCACCGGTGCCATCATAATACTGACGAAACTCGCGATAGCCGAACCTCACGTATCCTTTGTCCGGGTGCTTGGCTTCGAGTGTGAGTGAATAATCGTGATTGTCGAAGATCCCCCGGGTGTCGATGGAGATCAGGCCTTTTTTCTGAAAAGGCGCTTCATAGTGAAAAGACTGAATGCCCCCGTACATTGCAGCGGGAAGGCCTTTTTGCCGCTGAAACTGCGCTCGGTCACCGCTGACGGAATTGCCACCGACGCCGAATTCCAGCCAGTTGTTGTACTCGTGTTCGTCAGCATCGGACGGTTTGGCCGCGGCTGACACAGCGCTCTCCGCGCTTTTTGCGGGGGCATTCGTAGCCTGTGCAAGCACAGATGGCGCCCCCGCCAGAAATGTTCCGAGGAGCAAGGTGCCCGCCTGGAGCATGGTGTTGAACTGCCTGCGAGTCAGAGGTTCGGTTTTCATGGTTTGGCAGGGGTTGAGATTAGAATCGTAGGGAGGGGCTAACCTTTGAGCCGTGGCTGGCTTCATGGCAACCGCCGCTCCAGCAGGTGCCGCGGGCGAGGAAGGTGGCATGATTGACATTCCCGATCAGGATGACGCCGACAGCGGTCTGCTGTTGGAAATGGCATTTCAGGCATAGGTCCTGATTCCGGGAGAGGAGCATTTTTTGGTTCACGCTGCCATGCGGTTCATGACAACTGGCGCAACCTTCGTGCAGGGCGTCATGTGTGAAAACGAAAGGTCCTCGTTGCGCGCTGTGGCACTTGAAACAGGTCTCGTCATTGCTCGCCAGGGCGGTGCCACCGCCTTTGATGGCCTGTCCTTTGTGCGGATTATGACAGTCGGCGCAGGTGACCTTGCCTTCTTCCAGAGGATGGTGATACGGAAGGCTGAACTGGCCACGCTTCTCCAGATGGCATTGGAAGCAGGTTTCCGGATCTTTCTTGGGATTAACGATTGTGTGATGCGAGCCGCCGGATTGATTGTGAATGCTGCCGGGGCCGTGACAGGACTCACAGCCCATATCGAGAGCGTTGCCGCCTTGGGCAAGCATTCTCGCGTGGTCAGCGGACTTGAAGTGTTTGGTAATTTCCTCGTGGCATTGCTCGCAGCTCTTTGATCCGACAAAGCTCGCTCCCGGAATGCTCGGCGGAGCGACAATAGTGCGGCTTAAAGTTGCGCAGGAAATGGCGACGACGGCAAGGCCGCCTGTCACCAGAATGGCTACAACTCGTGCTCTATGCGCGCGCGCCCAGACGGTGAGGCTAGGAAGGCGTGCCGTTTGGGTAAGCAGATTTTTGATGGTCATGGGATTTACCCTTCTGATTATTTAAGTTCTCTTCGTGTCCGTGGCACATACCCGGGCAGCCAGCTTCTGAACCATCGAGATCACTTGATTCGGAATGGCGTGAACCCGCCTCGCGGCAGGTCTTGCATTTTGATCCAGAAGCTGATGCTTTCATGCTGCTTGTTATGTAACAGCCAATAAATGGCTGCTCTCCACCGGGATTGGCTAATGCTGGCCATATCTTGCGCTTCGGCCTTCGCACGGCTACTTCAAAGAGTCCTACAAGAAGCGGAGTGCAATCTTCTGCTACATCCCTCCAGGAATCTGGCGTCTGAGTGAATAATCCAAGGCACATGAGGGTGCGCTCATTCGTATGGGGAGAGCCTATTTGCCTTGTCCATTGCCCGGCAAAACAGAGCGCACCCATCCCCGTTTATGGGGAAGTTCTACCCTGCAAGAAAGAACACTGAGCCGGTTGGCTGTGTGGTTACGTTCGCGAGGAGGCCTTTTTGATTTCTTTTAGTTTCGGCGCGTCCTCGAAGTTTTTGTAGTAATCATCGAGAGGATAGCAGCCGGAGCGCAGGCCGTTGCGCGGTGCGGTGGTGCAGTCGCTGAAAGTGCGGCAAATGAGACGCGGCTCCAGCTTTCCATTGCCAGTGGCGTCGGCGAGCATCCCGGGATAGGAGAGAACGGCGCGGCCCAGGCCGACACTGTCCACGTGGCCATTGCGAACATAATACTCGGCAACGTGCGGGAGATATTCCTGGAGATAGGAATAGCCGGTGCCCACCAGAATCATTTTCGGGAAGCGGGCTTTCAGTTGCTTGACGACGTTGATCTGGCGGGCGACGCCGATGAGAGGATCCTCGGGTGGTTGATAGCCGTCCGAAGGCGGATAGATGGCGGGGCGCTGGATATGCGGGTTGTAATAGGGACTGCCGGCGGAAATATTGACGAGACGAATGTCCAGTTTTTCCAAGACTGCAAGAAACTCAATCGTTTCGGTGAGGTCGTATTCGACCGGATTGTTCTGGTTCACGCCAAAGGCGTAGCGGTACGGAAGGCAGTGCAAAAAATCCTCCGGCATTCCGGGACCGAGTTTGCCGGGTTCCGCCAGGGCCGCATTAGGTTTAAATGGAACAAAGTCGAACGCGCTCAGGCGCACGCCAATGGCAAGCTTTGGCGCAATGGAACGAATGCCTGCCGTGATTTCATGCAACATCCGCGTGCGGTTTTCGAGCGAACCGCCAAATACGCCGGGGCGTGTGTGGGCTCCGAGAAATTCGTGCAGCAGATATCCGTGGCAATGCTTTAGATCGACAAAGTCGGCTCCGACTTCGGCCGCAATTTTAGCAGCACGAATATAATCTTCGATCAGGAGCTTCAGTTGGTCGTCGCTGAAAATCTGATCGTCACTGGTAACTCCAAATTTCTTATCGAGTATCGGATGCCGGAAAGCGATGCGCGACTCGAAGCGCTTTTTGTCCACAGGCCGACAGAAGCGCCCGGAGTGCGTGAGTTGAAAGCCGATCAGGAGGTCGTCCACGCGACCAAAGCGGGTTTCATGCTCTTTGATCAATGTTTCCCGGAGTTCGGCGATTCCGGCTTTGTTCGCTTCGTTGATGATGAGTTGGTTTGGGTTGGCGCGTCCATCGGGCCTTACGGCCATGGCTTCGCCGCCCCAAATCAGTTTGGCGCCGCTTTCCCCGAAGCGTTGCCAGCGCCGGATCATGGGGGGGGTAACACCACCGGTCGTTGTGCCGTCCCAGCCTTCCATGGGATGGATGGCCCAGCGGTTGCCGATGGTCCGACCGTTGAAAGGAATCGGTTTAGTGAGCGCGGAGTCGTTGCCCGTGGAAAGAGAGGTTTCGAATTTCAGGTCGAGGTTCAGGCTGTTCACGTGCTGGGCGAACGCCTCGACGGTTTTGAGAGAGGGGACGCGGACGATTTTGGGTGGAGTCATGGAGAATCTCGTTTTAGATCGTTATTTCAGGCGGCGCTGGTCAGCATGCTCAAAAACAATTTACGGTCACAGGAAGAACCTGAGATAGGGTTTTTGAGTGGCCTCGCGCAGCAGCATCAGAGCGAGTTCGCGGGCGTGGTAGTCCCCCCACATAGAGGATTCACCACAAGGGACTTTGGCTTTGGGTGGAACGTAATCCCAACCATTGGGACGATGATAGACGGAGTGCAAAAGCAGGCCTTCGTGATTTGCGTCCGACGAAAGATAGGGTTCGGCGAACAGGTGTTTGGCGACGCTCAGGCCGGCCTGATAATAGCGCTTGCCTGCCTTGGCCTGCTTCCGGGCAACCAGATAATTTCCCAGACGGATCAAACCCTGCGCTGCAATTGCGGCGGCAGAACTGTCCACGGGTTCGTGCGGGTTAAAGGGATCGGAGGGGCGATCGAGGTAATTGCCGAGCTTGCTCAGGCCGGGCGCGCCGGTGTCCCAGTAAGGAATGCCATCCGTGGGGGTCTGTGTGAGCCAAAAATCAGCGGTGGCGCGAGCGACTTCCTCAAAGTTCGCCAGAATCTTTGCTTTGCCGCCTTCGGGCGCGAGTTCCTTTTCGGACAGTGTGTCGAGGAATTCCAATTGCTCGGCGTAGCCGCACAGAATCCAGGCCTGGCCGCGTGTCCAAGTAGAGAAGGGTGAGTAACCTTGTTGCGTGCTGGGGCAACGATAGCCGCCATCGTTGAGATTGAAGATAGACTCGTGCACGACGCGTCCGCGCACGTCGTATGCATCGCGGCCTTTGCCGAAATAAACATTGAAGAGGCGAGTCGTTTCCGCGTGCTGCAACAAACGCGTGAGCAGGGAAATAGCGGTGTCGCGTTCGCCCATGAGGCGATGGCCGAGTTGATGACTGACCGCCAGCGCTCGCATCGAACGGATGGTATCGCTAAAGAGAGAATGCGGGCCGTTGAAAGAATAGACGTAACCGAGCTTTGGTGTGATTTGCGTCCAGCGCGCTGCCTGGATGGCACCGGAAAGTTTCAGCGCGAGTTCGTAGAAGTTTTGTTCCCATGCGTTTGGTTCAATGCGGCCTTCATGCAACAAGCGCAGCAGGTTGCCGTAGGTGCTGACATTGTTAAACCCATGATCATGCACGCCGATGTGGCTGACGTGCGTGGCCATGCGCTCAACGGTGGCCTTGCGTCCGAGTTCCAGAAAACCCCGGTCACCGGTGGCGTCGAATTGCAGGATGGCTGCGCCGTATTGGAAACCTTGCGTCCATTCAGTCCAGCCGCGCGCGGTGTATTTGCCTTTGATGGTGAAGACGGGCGCTCCAGAGTTGCCTTGCCAGCGTCTTTCGAGGCGGTCGATTTTTTTGGCGGAGACTTCGAAGAGCCGTTCGATTGAGGGGAGGAGGCTCCGGGGAGTGAGTGATGAATTAATTTTTAGCATGAGAGAGGAAGGTTCAAAAAACTTGTGGAGCGCAATGGGTTTACAGCCGCTTCATGTGGAAACCGCCGTCGATGGGGATGACGGCGCCGGTGGAGAAGGGGAGTTGCCCTTTGATGATTGCCTCGACGGCCAGGCCGACGTCCTCGGGCTTGCCCCAGCGCTTTTGAGGGATGAGGCCTTCGGCGATGAGTTTGTCGTATTTCTCCTTCACGCCGGAGGTCATGTCGGTTTCCATGATGCCGGGGCGGAGTTCAAACACCTGCACGCCATCGTTCGCCAAGCGAGTGGCCCATAGTTGAACGGTCATCGCAAGTCCGGCTTTTGAGAGGCAATATTCACCGCGATTGATGGAGGCGGTATCGGCGGAAATGGAAGTGATAAAAATGAGTTTATACCCGGTGGAGAGAAGACTCTCGCCGGGGTGCTTGAGCCAGTGGCGGGCGGCGAGTTGAGAAAGAAAATAGGGGCCCTTCAAATTGACGCCCATCACCTCGTCATAGCTTTCCTCGCTGGTGTCGGTGATGTCGGCGCGAACGCGGGGGGCCATTCCGGCATTGTTGATGAGGGCGTCAAGCCGACCGAGGCGAGTAAGGGTTTCTTCGAACAAGCGGGTGCGGTCCGCGCTGACGGCAAGGTTGCCCTGGATGGTTGCGAACTTTTGCTGAGGATTCGCTGCGTCGGTTTCGCAGAGGCGTTTGGTTTCCTGCGCGGCGGCTTCGTTTCCCTGATAATGAATGGCGACACTACAGCCCGTGCGGGCGCAACTGCGGGCAATGCCACGGCCAAGACCGCGGCTCGCACCGGTAACAAGCACAACCGGACTGGAATTCATGGGAACAGCCTAGCAAATCCCGCCGAAGGGTGTCAGCACTAAAGGGTTGAATAGTAGCACAAAACCGACATTATTTATGTGCTATAGAGTGCCTTGAGGGCTTTCCTTAATGAAACTGTACCAACCTTTGGTTTTGCAGAAGCTGCACATTCGAGTGCCGGATGTGCATGTCCGGCAGCTTGCGGTGCATCGTCATTTGCCGGAAACGACTTCCGTGCGACCGCACGCGCATCCTTTTTGCCAATGCCTGCTTTATCTGAGTGGACAGGGGCGGCAACAGATTGGTGACGCGCTTTGGCCGGTCCGAGCAGGGACGCTGGCCTTTCTGCCGTTGGGTGTCTCCCATGCGTTTCATCGGGAAGGGAAGCTAAGGCCGATTGCTCTCACGATAGATTTCGATTGGCAGGGAGGGGAAGGACGGGAGGCGCAAGTTGTTCCATTGCCGTTCGGAGTTTTGCACGAGGCCAGACACGATATCAGCGCGATCGCGCATTTGCAGCGACAGAGAAAATCAGGGGCGCCATTGATGGTCAGTTCTGTCATTTTGAAATTGCTCGATGAATTGTTGGGGATGGTCGAACGTTCTTTGACCGCTTCGCTTCCACAAGTCTCTTCACTTCAACGCAAGGTAGAAGCGGCGCTGGGCAGAGCGAAGGGAATGCAATTGTCCTTGCAAGAGGTGGCACAGGCTTCCGGCTATCAGCATGATTATCTGAATCGCATGCTGAAGCAGCAGGCCGGATTGACGCTGGGCCAGTTGCGCGCGGACCGGATTCTTAAGCAGGCTCAGGCATGGCTGCCTCGTGCCAGTTCCATATCCGAGGTGGCGGAGGAGTTGGGATTTGGTGATCCGAACTATTTTGCGCGGTGGTTTCGCAAGCAGACGGGAGTGAGTCCAAGTGTGTGGAGACGGGCGATGACCAGACTTTGAAACTGGTAACAATGCTCGGGATTTTTCTCTCGATTCGGGGTAGGGGCGTGATTAGTATGGTGTTGCCGGGGAACCGGTTTTTATTTATGCGTGCCGCGTTTATTTTGATTTTTCTGCTGCCAGCGATTGCTCTCCAGGCCGTGACGCCGGAATTGGGGAAGGCCAAGCTGAGACGGTTGGTGAAGATGCCGGGGATTAGCTTTTCAGCGGATTGGTCGTTTGATCCGGAGAAAGGGTTCAAGCTGGGTTCGCATGACGCGGATACGACGGCGCAGATCGCTGCGTTGCGAAAAGACCTGGCGCGGGATTCCAGCGATGCCGATCGGTATCGTCGCATGGGGACTCTTTATGCCGAGATCAATGATTTGGGGAATGCGCAAAGCGCGAGCACGAGGGCGATCCAATATTATCGGAAACGGGTGGACTTGCAGCCGGACAATGCACTGTTGCTATCTGATTTGGGCCAGACCTTGCAGGTGAACGGGCGGGCGGAGGAGGCGGAAAGTTTATTGCGCCGGGCGGTGCAATTGGAACCCAAAGAATGGAAGTGCTGGCTGGCGCTGGGGAAATTCCTGGACTCGGAAGCGCGGCGGGACATTTCGCAACGGTCGAAACCGGCGGCGACAGGAAGAGGCGCGAAGGCGGCGAGCAGTTCAACGGAGCTTGCGTCGGACCGGGTAGGACTGGGACGCAAGCGATTGGAGGAGGCGGAGGTTTGCTACAACGCGGCGCTGACGAATGCGCCGAGTGAGGCGGAGATTTATCTCCGGCGCGGGCTGCATCGCACGCTGCAAAGCTTTCTGCTGAACGAAATCCGGGAAGCATCGGGAGAGCGCAAGCCGGAGACGGAAGTATTGAGCGATTATTTTTCTACTGAGAGCCTGGAGGACCTGCGGCAGGCGAGTCGCCTTGATCCAAGGGATTATCGGTTGCTGGGCAACCTGGCATTGTATGAAATCTACGGCTTGAATGCGCGCAGTGGAAAGATTGGGCTCAGCCAGGAGTTCGGCTGGACAGCACTGCCGGATAACTCACAGGATTTGCTGCGGGTGGTGATCGCGCGATTGGAGGATTTGTCGCAAGATGCGGATCCGAAGATGGCTGCGGGGGCGCTGGAAGTGCTGGGTATTTTGCAGGGCTCGGTGTTGCATGAGAGGAACCGTTCGCTGGCGAGTTTGCAGCGGGCGCTGGCTTTGGATTCGACGAGGGAACAGGCGTGGGAATTGGCGGCAGGAACCCTGGCGCGAGCGGGGGATTTCGAGCAGTTGCTTTCGCTATGCGAGGATCGGTTGAAGCAGAAGGATTCTTTGCGGAGCCATTTACTGCTGGCAAAGGCTTACGAGAAGTTGAAGCGTTGGGAGGAGGCGGAAGAGGAAGTGGTGGCGGCGTTGAAGAAAGCACCGAACGATTTGGGGGCGAATCTTTCGATATCGGCATTGATGCTGCGGCGCAGCAGTGATCCGGGAGCACTCGCCGAGGCAGGCACGTGGCTGCAGCGGTGTGATAAGATTTTTGCAGGGTTGACGGCACAGCAAAAACCCCGACAGACGGTGATCGATTTTACGCTAATCCGGGGGATTTATCTCGCGTTGGCGGATGAGGTGGAATCGGCGCGGCAATGGTTCAATAGCGTGATCGAGGCGGACCAGGAGAATGAACTGGCGCGCGAGGCGCTGGCGACGATTGCTTATTAGGAAGTCGCTGAAGCATCCGACCAAGATTGGAACTCCGGGCAGGGACGCCAGCACTACTCGACAAAGACGATTTTATAGGCTGTTGAGGACGTCGATTAGTTGGCGGAGGCGGCCGTAGTCGCGGCGGTTGAAGCCAAAGGCAATGCGGGGGGTGTCCACGAATTCGTTGTCCGCTTTTTCATCGGGAGTGGCTTCGATGGATTTGATTTTGGGGCCGACCATGATGTCGGCAAAATCTTCGTTCATGGCTTCAATCGCGGACTCGGAAGGCGCGTGCTTGAGGCGAATGACGAAGAGCTCCTTCACGAAACGGCTGGATTGGAAATTACGATAGAAGCGGGTGATGATTTTCACGGCTTCGTCGGTGTCGTCGGTGATGCGATAGAGGTTGAGATCGTCGGGGGAAATCAACTGATCGCGCAAGAGGTGTTCGCGGACATGTTTGTCCCAGGTCTTCCAATAGGTGCCCCCGGGGCGGTCCACCAGAACGAGAGGCATGAGTTGACTCTTGCCGGTTTGCATCAAAGTGAGGGCTTCGTAGCCTTCGTCCATGGTCCCGAAGCCGCCGGGGAACAGAGCAATGGCGTCCGAGTGGCGCACGAAGATGAGTTTCCGGGTGAAGAAGTATTTGAAGGTGACGAGCTTTTTGTCGTGCTGGATGACGGGGTTGGCGCTTTGCTCCCAAGGGAGGCGAATGTTGGCACCGAAACTGTGTTCGAGACCGGCGCCTTCATGGCCGGCATGCATAATGCCACCGCCCGCGCCGGTAATGACCATGAAACCAGCTTCGACGATCTTGCGGCCGAGTTCGACGGCTTGCTGATACTCGACTTTGCTGGGCTGGGTGCGCGCGGAACCGAAAATGGTCACCTTGCGTTTGTCCGAGTAGGGGGCGAAGAGTTTGAAGGCATAGCGGAGTTCACGCGTGGCGGTTTGGATGACGCGCACATCGCCGCTGTCTTTGACATCGGTCAAAAGTTTGAGAGCGTTCTCGATGATGTCTTCAACCGCTTCGGGATTGTATCCGCCGCCTTTGTAGGCGATCAGTTCCTGGATGCGCCGTTTCAACTCCGGGTCCATTGGCGCTTTTTCCGTCTTTATCATGAAAGGAGGATAGTAATTTGATGCGCGAAAGCAATCATCGTTGTTGGGGTGGCGAGGGGAGGATCACAGGCCCGCAGAGTTCCCATGCACGATATAATTTGAGCGGGGCGGGTGGCCCACATCAAACTCGTGTATCCGTTGGCTGGGGTGTGCGTTGCGCGTTCCGGCTAAGGAGAGGCGAAGTGATTCAGGAGTTTGGTTCCGTTGATCTTGGTGAGGTCTTCGGGAACGACTTTTGAAATGCGCGCCCGAACCTGGGGATTGAGGCGATCAAGAATGGGATGATGAATTTCCTTGTTGGCCGCAAAATAGACGGGTGCGCCGCCATCCTGACGGTTCACCAATTGCGTGATGCTTTCCGCGAAGCGCTTGATGACGCGTCGATCGAGTTCCAACTGGATATTGTGACGTTCACCGAATGAGTTCGCGCCGTTGAGGCTGCGAGCCCCGCCCCGGAAACGCCCGGCCTGGCCCGTGAGCCGGTCTGACATGCGTTCGCGGCCTTCGGCGGGTTCAAGGGTTTCGATAAGTTCCATTCTTGGGGTAGTGCTCAGTTCGTCGTAATGCACTTGATATGCTTTGAGACAACCCAGATCTGCGACAATAACCAGTTTGCTTTTCATGATCCTTTTTTGTGATTTGTTTCCAGCGGAGTGTTCAGATGTCCAAGCCTGATTCACCCTTCAATATAGCACATCGGCAGAATTGGACAGGGACTAAAAAAAGGACCAAAATCCAAAATTCAAACTTCAGGGAAACTCCAAGCTGCAAAGATCAAATGGAGTTTTTTGGGTGGGTTCTGCTTTATGGCTGAACCGCTTTGCTGATTATCGGGCACGGGCATTTCTCACGGGGTTCGTTGACAGTGGATTACGAGGCTGGTACGGTTACCCGCCTTTAAAAATGGCCTAATGGACTATAAAGACACATTGAATTTGCCGCAGACCGGGTTTGCAATGAAAGCCGATCTGGTGACGCGGGAGCCGCAACGTTTGGAGAAATGGGTGTCGCTGGGATTGTACGAAAAAATCCAAGCGGCGCGCGCGGGCAAGGAGAAGTTTGTCCTGCACGATGGACCGCCATTCGCAAATGGCGATGTGCATATCGGCACTGCGCTCAATAAGATTCTCAAGGATATCATCATCAAATACCAGACGTTGCGCGGGAAGAGCGCGCCGTACGTGCCGGGGTGGGATTGCCATGGGTTGCCCATCGAATTCAAGGTATCGCAGGAGATGCGCAAGGCGGGGGACACGAATTCGGACGCGGCCACGATCCGCAGGGCTTGCGATGCTTATGCGCGCAAATATATCGATTTGCAGAGGGTCCAATTCAAGCGCCTGGGCGTGTTGGGCGACTGGGAGAACCCGTATCTGACGCTGGACCGCGAATATGAGGCGGCGGAATTGCGGTTATTTGCGGACATCGTAGAAAAGGGCTTTGTGTACCGCGGCAAGAAGCCGGTGTATTGGAGCATCCCGTGCCGGACGGCGCTGGCGGAAGCGGAGGTGGAATACCACGATCACGTGAGCCAAAGCGTTTATGTGAAATATCCCGTGCTCGGCCAGGCCGAGACGTTTGTGGTGATCTGGACGACGACCCCGTGGACTTTGCCGGGCAATTTGGCGGTGGCTTACAATTCCACATTCAATTACTCGCAAGTGAGGGTAGGTGCGGAGAGTTACATTGTCTCGACTTTGCTGCTCCCAACCGTTTCGGAAAAGTGCGGGTGGAGCGGGTATGAGATCGTGCGCAATTTCGGCGGCGAAGAATTGGCGAAGATTGAATATCAGCATCCGTTCTGCAAACGCACCGGAAAATTATTTGCGGGCGACAGCTTCGTGGAGAACACCACCGGCACGGGATTTGTGCATATCGCGCCGGGGCACGGGCCGGACGACTATAATCTGGGACGTCAGCATGGCTTGCCGATCTATTCGCCAGTGGATGATGACGGTTGCCTGGCTTACACGAATGATTTGCCGGTGGAACAGCAGATGCCGGCAGAAATGATCGGCAAATCAATTCTCGAGAAGCACGGGAAGAGTGATGCGAACGAGGCGGTGCTGCATGAATTGCGGTTGCGCAAGGCGCTGTTGCATCAGGAGAATTATCACCACAGTTATCCGTTCTGCTGGCGGAGCAAGACGGCGGTAATTTTCCGAGCGATGGATCAGTGGTTTATCAGGATTGATCATGTGCCCAATTCACCGGGAGCCGGGAAGGATCCGAGCTTGCTGACCTCTGCCGCTACTTTTAGGAAAACGGCCCTGGCGGCGATTGATAGCGTAAAGTGGGTGCCGGATTGGGGTGTGAATCGCATCAAGGGTGCGGTGGAAAGCCGGCCCGATTGGTGCATCTCGCGTCAACGCACGTGGGGCGTGCCGATTCCGGCGTTTTATGACGCGGAGGGGAATGCCATCCTGGACGGGCAGATCGTGCGCAATACGGCAGACCTGATTGGAAAGCATGGCTCGAATGTTTGGTTCGAGAAATCGGTGGCGGAACTTTGGGCTTTGGTAAGGCCAATGGATTGGAAGGGCGCGGAAGCGGCCGCCCGGTCGAACGACACGCTGGATGTGTGGATTGATTCCGGGTCTTCGTCCCGAGCCGTGTTGATGAAGCGTCCCGAGCTGCATCATCCCCAATCGCCGCCAGACCAATGGCAGGCGGATATTTACCTGGAAGGAAGCGACCAGCATCGCGGGTGGTTTCAATCTTCATTGCTGCTTTCGCTGGCGGGGAATGGCGCGCCGCCGTTCAAGACCGTATTGACGCACGGTTTCATGGTGGACGCGGATCGCGAGAAGATTTCCAAGAGCAAGCAGACGCAAGGCGGCTACGAGAAGCCGCAGACTGCGGAAGCGTACGTGAAGAAATACGGAGCCGATGTGGTGCGCTTGTGGGTCGCTTCGCAGGATTACCGCAGCGATATCGTGGTGAGCGAGGAGCGAATCAACAAGGTGAGCGAAACGTATCGCGGCATTCGCAACACCCTGCGTTATCAACTGTCGAACCTTTACGATTTTGATCCCGCTAAACATGCGGTGGCCAGCGATAAAATGACGGGGCTGGATCGGTGGATTCTGGGCGAGTTTGCAAGGCTGGAACGGGAAGTGATCGAGGCTTACGACCAGTACGAGTTCCACGTGGTTTACCAGAAGGTGAGCCAATTCATTGCAGTGGAGTTGTCGTCCATTTATCACGATGTGGTGAAGGACCGGCTTTATACGGACCCGGCGAATTCGCAACGGCGGCGTTCGACGCAAACGGCGCTTCATCGATTGGTGACGGGGCTTTGCCAATTGCTGTCGCCGATGCTCGCGTTTACGACGGATGAGGCGTGGGATTTTGTTCCGGGCCGTTCCGTGGAGTCGGTGCATCTCGCCGAGTTGGCTGGGAGCGCGTTTGCCAGGACTGGCGAGGAAGAAAAGCTTTGGCAACGATTATTTGAATTACGCGGAGCTGCGCTGCCGGAATTGGAGAAGGCTCGCCAGGCGAAGTCAATTGGCAAGGCGCTGGACGCGAAAGTTTCTTTAACGGGGCCCAATCTGGCCGGTGTTGCGGCGCAGGCGGAGGCGTTGCGGGAATTGTTGAATGTTTCGCAATTGGAGATCAAACCGCAAGAGGACGCGCCAGCGGGAGCTGTGGTTTCGAAAGCAGAAGGGCAGAAGTGCGAGCGTTGCTGGCATTGGGAGACGGATGTGGGCTCGAATGCGGAGCACCCGACGATTTGCGGGCGGTGTATCGCGGCGGTGAAGGAAAGCGTTGTGAAGGGCTGAGTAAAAGCAGATTCAGTCAACTTTCATTTGTAAAACGGATGGACGCCGTGTCAGGGCTTTGTTTTATTTGGCTGCATCGAAATTCGTGAACAAATGACGATGCGTGCCTTGTACTCAACATGTTCGAAACTCCTTCCACGTCGAGTTGCTGTCGCTGCGATTATTTGTCTGGCGTTTCAATTCATGGCCAGTCAGGCCGCGACGCTGGTCGTCACTAACCTGGCGGATACTGGTCCTGGTTCCCTGCGTGCGATCCTGGCCAGTGCTCAGAACGGCGACACCATCAACTTCGCCGTTACCGGAGCGATTACCAACGTCAACCCGCCCGAACTCATCATCAGCAACAACGTGAGAATTGCCGGCCCCGGGATGAACGCGTTGGCGGTGGTTGGAAATGGGAGCCGTATTTTCCACGTTACCAGTGGTGTCACGGCGAGCCTGTCGGATTTGACCATCCGCGACGCTTACGCTGGCGGCAATGGCGATGGTGGCGGCATCTACAACGCCGGTAATCTGGCGCTCACGAACTGCGCATTTATCCGCTGCCGCAGTGCCCAGGGTGGCGTCGGCGAGGATGGCCCGGGCGTCTGCTGCACGCTTCCTCCTAGCCGCGATGGCGGGGCCATTTACAACTCGGGCGCGCTGACAGCCATGAACTGTAATTTCCTCACGAATACGGCTTCCGCTGGTGGGAAAGGCGGGTCCGCATTGTTTCAACCTGGGCCCGGCGCGATGGGCGGAAATGCAGGAAACGGCGGGGCCATTTACAGTTCCGGCACGATGCTGGCGATAAACTGCAATTTCCTGGCGAATGTGGCTTCCGTGGGCGGTAATGGCGGGAACGGTTTCGGCCCGGGCTCCCCCGGAGCGCCGGGAGGAGCCGGCGGTAGTGGCGGGGCAGTCTATGCCACTGGCCCCGCGACTTTCATTGGTTGCGCTTTTGCGTACAACAGCCTTGGAGCGGGCGGCACGGGCGGCGCAGGCGGTTCAGGTTCCAGTGCCAGACCAGGCCCCGGTGGGTCTGGCGGAACGGGTGGCAGCACCGGCAACGGTTGTGCGGTTGTGAGTCTCGGCCAGGCTTCTTTCCGGTCCTGCACAATTGCCAATAACACGACTCCCTCTGGTGGCACCGGTGGTGGTGGCGGGGCGGCTTATTTTAATATTGGAGGCAGAGGCGGGAACGGTGGTACCAGCGGCAGCGGCGCCTTGTATTGCCCGAGCTCGGCAGAATTCATCGCCTGCACTTTGACGGCCAATACCGCCGGGCGGGGTGGCAACGGTGGTTCTGGCGGGGCCGGCGGTCAAGGCGCACCTGGAGGGAATGGTGGCAGTGGCGGGGCGGGTGGAACCGGTGGCGCTGTTTACGGCAACAATTCACCTTCCTCGAACACGCTCCAAAATGTCATCGTGGCAGGGAATTCGCCGGGTTGGATACAGGGAGCGCCGGGTGGATCCGGAGGCGGGCCAGGCGCAAGCGGGGCGGGTTGGTCCGGACCAGCGGGCACATCTGGTACGAATGGCGCCGCTGGAGCAGGAGGGGATTTGTATGGGGCATTCACGTCCCGCGGCCACAATCTCATTGGCCTGCGCACAGGAAGCACCGGTTTTACCAATAATGTATTAAATGACCTCGTGGGAACCAACAACCCGATTTTCGCAGCGCTCGCTCCGTTGGCTCAGAACGGCGGCCCGACGCTCACGTGCGCACCGTTCACCGCCAGTCCGGCTATAAACGCCGGTGACGATACGCTGCTGGCGAACCCGCTTAATATCGGCAGCGATGGGCGCGGTTTTCCGCGGCTCTCGGGTTCGCACGTGGACATCGGCGCGTACGAACTTCAATGGCCCACCACTCCTTTTCTTTTCAGCGGTTCAACGTCAAACGGGGTCTTCGTCCTCACACACACGAATGTGCCTGGCATCTTATATCTCAGGGTCCTCGGAGCTTCGACGCCGACGGGTGGTTGGGGCCTGCTCGGAACGATGTCGGAAGTCACCCCGGGCGAGTATCAGTGGATCGACAGCTCGCTTACGAATAACATGCTGCGATTCTTCCGCTTGCGCTCCCCGTAGACGGCTACGTTTGCCGTCGAACCGCTTCTGAAGGGGTTTGAGGAACTGGCGGCAGGGATGCCGCCGGAACTTGCAGGCTGGAAGCCTGCGTTACTGTGATGGTTACTCTTCGGGCTTTGGGGGCATTCAAGGGTTGAAGTTGGAATTCAAGCGGCGTTAGTCTGTTCGTCAGAATCATGCCAAAAGCCAAAGTTACCTACCGCAATCCGTGGGCTTGGGTTTCATCGCTTTATTTGGCGGAGGGGCTTCCTTATGTGGTGGTGATGACGGTAGCGGTGATCATGTACAAAGGGCTGGGGATTTCGAACACGGATATCGCGCTTTATACGAGCTGGCTTTATCTGCCATGGGTGATCAAACCATTGTGGAGCCCGATTGTTGATTTGCTCAAGACGCGGCGGCTATGGATCTGGGTAATGCAATTGATCATTGGCGGAGGGCTCGCCGGGGTTGCGTTGACGATTCCGACTTCGCACTTTTTTCAATACTCGCTCGCGTTTCTGTGGCTGCTGGCGTTCAGTTCGGCGACGCAGGACATCGCCATCGACGGCTTTTATATGCTGGCGACGACGGAGAAGGAGCAGGCTTTTTTTGTGGGAATTCGGAGCACGTTTTATCGGATCTCGACCATCTTTGGGCAGGGGTTGCTGGTCATTCTTGCGGGTTATGTTCAGGACCATACGGGATTGCCGAAGGTGGATTTGCAGGTGGCGGCCAAGCCGGGCGTGGCGTTGATTCAGTCAATTGCCTCAGTGCCGCCGGTGGTTTCTTCGCCTTCGGAATCGGCGGGTGTGCTTGTGGGGCAAGGGATTTTGGAAATCAGCCCCGAGGCTCGAAGCAAGGGAGAGATTCAGGCGCTGCTGGCCTCGGTGAAGAGCAATAATGTTCACTTTGCGTTTTATGCGGAGGAGGCCAAGGCGGCGGCGAAGGATGCTTCGTCGGAGTCATGGTGGGGCCGCTATGTTTCCAAGCCGCTAGGTGGATTCTTGAAGGAGCATTTTGGGCGCAAGGTCCAGGCGAAGAGCGACCAGACGGGGAATATCGGAATCGTGGCCTTGCAGCTTTCGAAAGCGCCGGGAAAAGAGGTGGTGGTGAGCCTGGGGTCGAGAGTCGGTTTCGGGATGGGCGGAGGGGACGAGAAGAGTTTCTCGGTGGTGGAAGGTGGACGGCTGGTTTTTAACGACCAGAACTGGAACCAGCCGGCGCTGGCGGCGGTGCAGTTGGATGCGAAACTCAAGACGACGGCGGCGACGCGCATGGAAATTCGCTCGGGGGATATTCCTTTTTCATGGCTCTTCACGTTTCTGCTGCTGGCTGCGTTGTTTGTGTTCTTTGGCGTTTATCATCGATTCATTCTTCCCTATCCGGTGATTGACCGGCCGGGTGAGACGGGGTCGTTGCCCAAATTCCTCGATGAATTCCGGCGGACGTTCGTGCTGTTCTTCAAGAAGGAAAAGATGTGGGCCTTGCTGCTGTTCATGTTGTTCTATCGATTCGCTGAAGCGCAACTGGTGAAGATGGTAGCGCCGTTCCTGCTGGATACCCGCGGGGCGGGTGGGCTCGGGCTGACCACCGGGCAATTTGGAATCGCCTATGGGACGTTCGGCATTCTCGCGCTGACGTGCGGAGGGCTTTTGGGCGGCATGGTGGCGTCGAAGAAAGGGTTGAAGTATTGGCTTTGGTGGATGGTGCTGGCGATTCATTTGCCGGACGCCGTGTTTGTTTATCTGGCTTATACGCAGCCGGATAATTTCTGGGTGATCAATTTGTGCATTGCCATCGAGCAGTTTGGTTACGGGTTTGGATTTACGGCGTACATGCTCTACCTGATCTATATCGCTCGCGGGAAACATGCGACGGCGCATTATGCGATTTGCACGGGGTTCATGGCACTGGGGATGATGCTGCCGGGGATGATGAGCGGGTGGCTGGTGGATTTGATTGGGTACCAGCATTTTTTTGTTTGGGTGATGTTGTCCACGATCCCGGGATTTCTGGTGGTGAAGTTTATACCGCTTGATCCGGAGTTTGGGAGGAAGAGCGGGTAGCGGAAGATGAGTGAGTCTCGTCACCTCGACTTCTACAAATAGTGAAGGGGGGAAGTGTGCTGCGGTTCACAGAACCGCGCTCAAGGACGGATTGAACCTCGTTATCTCGGCTCGCACGAGGGTTTTAGAAATTATTTTTTTACGAAGAGGGCGAGGGAGGCTGTATAGCCGTGGAGGAAGCTGCGCTCGCCCACGGGACCGATTTCGCCGTTGCAGAAAAAGCCAGCGAGACCGAGCGGACCGAGTTGTTCCTGAATCATTTTTGCATCGTGGTTGGGCGCGCCAAACAGGTGGCTGCCGCGGCCATTGCAACAGCAGAGGCAACCTCCGTACAACTGGCCATCGGCCAATTGCGTTTTTGCGCGGGTGAGCATGGCAAGCATGTCCTCGGTGGCGGCTGCGGCGTCGCGACGCTGGAATTGCACGGTTTGTCCCGCACGGGGCAGGGCACCGACGGCGATGGTCCCGGATTGCGGGTCGGCGGCGAGGAGATTCCGCACGAGGAAATCGCCGCGATGAAATTCTTCGAGATATTCGTTCACCACGAGGCCCAAAAATAAATTGCCACGAGATCTTTTCTGGTCACTCGTGGAGAGGCTGTTGAAAGTTTCGGCTAGAACTTCATAGGCAGAGCGATTGCCGATTTCGTGAATCAGGTTTTGGTCCACTTTGGTAAGCGTCCAGGTTTCGCCGATAGGCGTGCAGCCTTGAGAAGTAACCCCCAGAAGTTTCACATCGCCGCCGACCGAGATGGCCACACCGCCTGTTTCAAAGACGTCGCCATTCAAATAGACTTGCGTCAGTTGTGCTGAGGGATCGCCGCTCGCGAGGCCGCCGAGGATGGGCACGGGCGCGTAGGCTTCGTTCCAGGCTCGCAGCCAGGATTCGCTATCGAGATTGAATGGGTCGGCAAAGACGAGCCAGCCGTTGGTTTGCTCGGGAGTGATATCCGTTTCAAGATGCCAATAGACCGGGCCGGTGCTTTCCTCGACTTGTTCCTGAGTGAAATGAACGGCTTTCAGGTTGGCTCCCGGGAGGGAGTAGAGGGCGACGGCCAGTCCGGGGTTCTCCTCAATTTCAAGATCGCCCGCGACGAGGCTGGAACTGGAACAGCCCACCAGAAGTGGAATGCGGCCATGCACGCGCAGAATTTCCAGGATTTGCTCGGCGTTGGGGAAGAATCGCGGGGCCATGAACACCAGGCCGAGCGATACCTCCGGCGCGCGGAGTTGCCCGCGTAATCCCTCAATCCACTGCTGGAGACCGGCTTCATCGAAGCCGCCTTGCCAGTGTGCCGTCACCGCAAAATCACTCTGCATGCAGGAAATTTAGCGGCCGCGGGGATGATTGCAAATGAGAAGAGAAGGGGGGAAGAGTGGAGGCTAAAGGCAAGTCGCGATTGGAGTCGTACGGGTTTCCGTCAAAGCAGCGAGGGAACCGCCCCAGTCCAAAACCTGTCGAGGCCTTGCACTGTATCCGGCAAACCTCCGAGATAGAAAAAAATCCCTTTGGAAGGGCTTCCAAAGGGATTGTTGTTAGAGCGAAAGGATCAGGCCTGCGGGGTGTGTTTGAATTTGCGGGGGCGGCCGAAGCTGAGCCACTCGACGACGTAGAGGTCGCCGCGGGAATCGACGCACAGCGCGTGAGGCGCGGCGAAGAGAGCGGGATTGGTTTGGTTATCGGCTTTTTTGGTTTTGCCGTCGGCTTCGAGGCCGTCGCCCAAATGCGCCACTAATTTGTCCGCGGCGTCGATGATGGTCACGCGGGCGGCGAGGTCGGGGATGTAAAGATGGCCTTTGTGCTGGTAGAAGCAGCAGGGATTGCGGACGCCACCGTCGAGCACAGTGCGCTTGTAATCGAGTTCGAGGGAATAGACTTCCAGACGTCCGTTCGCGCGATCAGCGATGTAGATTTCCGGGTCTTTGCGGAGGGTGTTGACCCAGATGCCGTGGCAGGTGCTGAATTTACCGTGTTCTTTGCCGGGGCCGCCGATGGTTTTGATGTGCTGGAAATTTTTGTCGAAGCGACTAACCCGCTGGCTGCCGTAACCATCAACGACGTAGATGTCGCCATTGGCCGCCACGGCGACGTCGGTTGGATTGGTCCAATCGAATTTCTGGGAGGTGCTCCCGGGTTTGTTTACGTTACCAATTTCATAGAGGATTTTGCCGCGCATGTCGGTCTTGTAAACGCGCGCGCCGATCTTAGGACCATTTCTGCCGCCGCTGACGTTTTCGGTCCAGTAGATGAATTCCTCTTTGCCTTCTTTGCTTAAGTAGAGGCAGTGGGCGGTGTCTTTGACCTGGGTGGTGGTGAAGCCCACCTGGTCGGCGAATTCCTGTCCCCAGGTTTCGAGCAATTTGCCGTTACGATCAAAAATGGCGACGCAGGGATTGGTGGAGCGGGAGGTCACGTAAACACGGTCTTTGGAATCGACGACGACACCGCATCCGAGGCCGTAGGTCATGCCGGCGGGGAGTTGGCCCCAACCTTCGACGGCGCGGTAAGTGTGATAACCGCTGCCGATTTGGGCCCCTAAAGGCTGTTTTGTGGTTTGGCAGCCGGCAAAGGCCATTCCGGCGGTGGCGGCTCCGGCCATTTTGACGAAATCGCGGCGGTTGAGGCGACGGGGAAAAATATATTCGTTGGTTTGCATGACTTTATTGCTTGAGGATTCTGTTGTGAACGTTACGGAGTGCGGCCGGTTGTGTCGAGAGTCAAATGCGGGGAGGGGGGGAATCATGGGTGCGTTCCCCCATATCTCCGGGGCGGGAAAGTCAGTATAATACTTTCGTGCATGAGGGAGGTGGCGGGAGCTTTTTTAACCTACGACTGACGTCCGCACCGTCGCTTCCGTGATCAATCAAGAGGAGGAATAAAATGAAACCATTTCGTTCAACAAAACGTCGCATTACCGAATTGCGCGTTCCCCCACGGGCGGAAGCGAAACTGCAAACACGAAGGAGGCGTGGAATTAGCAGTCCGATCCGTTACGCCGTAGTGGGGTTAGGATATATTGCTCAAGCGGCGGTGTTGCCCGCATTTAAAAATGCGCGCCGAAACTCGCAATTGGTGGCGCTCATTTCCGATGATGAAGTAAAGCGTCGAGAATTGGCCCGCAAATACAATGTTCCCATAACCTGTTCGTACAAGGATTATGACTCCTTTCTCCGGGAAAAGAGGGTGGACGCGGTGTATATCGCGACGCCGAATTCACTGCATCAGGATTTTGCGGTGCGCGCGGCTGAAGCGGGAGTGCATGTGCTTTGCGAAAAGCCGCTGGCCGTGACGGGAAAGGAATGTAAGAAGATCATCGAGGCGTGCAAGCGGAAGCGGGTCAAGTTGATGACGGCCTATCGCTTGCATTTTGAAGAAGCCAATCTGGCGGCCATCAGTGCGGTGAGATCGGGAAGACTGGGTGAGCCGCGTTACTTCAACTCAACTTTCAGCATGCAGGTGCAGGATCCCAATATACGCGTCCAAAGAAAGATGGGCGGCGGCCCGGTGTACGATCTGGGCGTCTATTGCATCAATGCTTCCCGCTACATATTTGGCGAGGATCCGATCGAGGTGCAAGCCATGACCGCGACGGGAAAAGATAAGCGCTTTCGAGAGGTTGAGGAGATGGCAGGGGCGATTCTCCGATTCCCGGGAGAGCGGCTGGCGACGTTTATTTGCAGTTTCGGAGCCGCGGATGCGGGGAGCTACGAGATTGTGGGAACCAGGGGAAGTCTGAGGCTGGAGCCTTCCTACGAATATGTAGCACCCATAGAAATGGAGATTACCCTGGGTGAGAAGAAACAAAACCGGGAGTTTGCGAAAAGGGACCAGTTTGGCCCGGAACTTCTGTATTTTTCCGACTGCATTCTCAAAAACAAAGAGCCGGAGCCCTCGGGCGAGGAAGGGTTGATCGATGTCGGCATTATCGAAGCGCTGCATGAGTCGGCTCGGACGCGCAAAGCGGTAAAAATCTCAACGCCACCGAAGCGGAAGCGGCCTTCCGCCCGGCAGGAAATACGGCGTCCGCCCATCAAGGAGCCCAAACTGATTCGCGCTCAATCCGCGAGTCGAAACTGAGGATTCTCATAGCGACGGGTTGCTGCTCCGAGACTGAACAGAGCTATGCATCCCCCGGTGCAAGCAAACAAAAACGGCGCGGATTGTGGTCCGCGCCGGTGTCGAGAATCGCTTGCGAAATTATTTCAACGTGGCTTCGTGGAATTCCTTCCAGTCGTCCAGGTTGTTCAAATTAATGGCGTCTTTGCAAGCCGAGGCGTCGTCGGGAAGGTTGTTTGCGCCGAGGATGCTCTTGCGGGTGCCGTCGTCGTGGTTGTAACCGCGGATAGCGGCATTGAGTTTCTCGACGGAAGCCTTGTCGAGTTTGGTGGCGTTCTTCTTGACCCAAGCTTCGAACTGGGGATACGTGGGTTTGCTGGTCTTGATGAAGTTGAGAACGGCTTCGCGCTGAAGACCGATGCCATCGATGACCATCTGGTCATAGCCTTTGCCCGCGCCGGGATAGCCAGGGGCGAGTTTGCCGCAGGCTTCAAGCGAGGCTTTGAGCCAGAGGCGAGGGAGATGAAGAACACCCAGCGGACCGGCGACGCCGGAGCTGATTAGGGGAACAATCGTATTCATAGTTTTCTCGATTTATTAATGAGATTTCAGGTGGAGAATAGAAAGAAAGATTCTGTGGGGTCAACGGTGATTTTTGCAAAGGGAGGAGGCGAGGTTTCTGGAATCGAATTCCGCTAGTTGAAATCTGAGGCTTGGGACGTTTTGATCAAATGGAATGGGACTCGAAACACGAATGGAACAGTGTCGGGAACTCAATGCGCTATGCGAGCTGACAAAAGACGGATACGTGAAAAAAAAGATAAATTGTTGTTGACTGCTTGTTTCTGTCATGAGATTATTGTTGCGTGATGCAGGGTTGCTCACGTGAAAGCGGTAGCAACCTGGGTCGGGCGGATGGATCAATCCGCTGGCAGGCCCGCCGGGTTCGAACACGCCGGCCACACCAGCAGGTCGCAAAGCCTGTGTGCCGCAGCGGTATTGCGGATGGTGAGGCCGAGCGGAGGGAGAACGCCGGTGGCAGGTTATTTGACATTTGAAGCACAGGCTGTCGGCGCTCGGAAAGAAAGAGCGCCGATGGCCGGGGTGCCACGGGAAGAAAAGCGGCCTGCCAAGCGGCTTTTCTGATGGAGTCTTGTAGAGTCATCAGAATGACTCACAAGCCAAGTGCGTGGATTATAAGCATATAAAAGCTTATATAAGCAACTTTTGAAAAAGTGAGAGTAGGGGAAGGTGAGCAGGGCAAGTGCGCAGGAAGTGTGCCCGGATGCGGAGGTGGCAGGCACGGTTTATGCGGCGTGACGTGGACCAATCACCTGGCTGCGGATGAGGGAACAGCCTCGTGTTTAGCGAGACGAACGGCTCAGGCACAGCGGGAGGAAATTACTACGTACTTCCCTCGACGAATGTGGCGCTACCGATTGCCAACTGGACGCGCGAGGCCTGTTGCAACTGCCTTGAAGTCTCTGGGTGCGCAGCGAGAGGTTGGGTAAAATCCCAACCTCCGCTTGCTTACTCAACGGTGATGAATTTGTCCTGCGCCGGATTCTCTTCGATGCGGACATCTTTGTAATCTTCGAGCAAACCGGAGTTGTGGATTTGCCAGGCGATCGGGCCTTTCCGGCCGGCGGTGGGATCGTTGAAATCGAGGACTTCGATTGCTCTGGTGCCAGGAGGTTGAGCGACAGCCATGCGGGCGGTGCCATTTGTGTTTACGAGGATTTCGACCTGGAACCATTCGTGGTTATCAAATTTCGGATGCGGCTTTCGGGAGAAGAGACCTTTGCCGTCGTTGTTCTTGCCGACGCGATAATCCCAACTGCCGCCGTTAGGAGCTTGAAATTGGATGCCGTTCAGAGTGTCGAGTCCTTTCTGTCCTTCGGCTGGGACAGCGCAGTAGATAAGGAAGCAAGGTTGATGGTCCTTGCCGTTGGGGGCCAAGGCATGTCGCATGTTGAAAATGAGGCGGAAGTTTCCGTATTCGCCTTTGGTGTAAATGCAACCGCGGGCATTGCCGAGGCTGGACATCGCGCCGTCCTTGACGATCCAGGAATTGGGCGGGTGCTGCTGCCAGCCATCGAGGGTTTTGCCGTCGAAGAGGGACGTCAGGCTGTTGATTTTGTCGAGTGCTGCCTTTGACAGCGGGACGGCTACCCGGGGCGGTTCTGCGGCCGGAGGGTTGGTCGATTGTTGGGCGACGAGCCTGGCCGAGAGGACGAGGCCAAGGACAAGCAAACAGTTGGTCTTCATAATGGTGACAGGAACTGGGTTGGTAGCATCTGATTTAACTTCCGGGTTCAATATGAAAAGTAGCGGGAGGGGCGTTCCAAAGCAAATCCAAGATTGACGTAACACGAGGTTGAAGCTCTGCTCTCCTGCTGTGAAAACCACTCGCTGGATTCTTTTGGTCATGACGCTTTCCATGAATTTGAACGCTCAATCGGCCACGAATTCTCCGGCGGCCACGACGCACGACTTCGCGAAGTGGGAAAAGGAAATAGCGGCGTACGAGCGGATGGACCGCACCAACCCGCCGCCGAAAGATGCGCTGATCTTCACCGGCGCTTCGATGATTCGCAGATGGACGTCGCTTGCGAAAGATTTTCCGAATCACCCGGTGGTCAATCGCGGAGTGGGAGGATCGCAGATTGCGGATATTACGCATTTCAGTGACCGAATCATTTTTCCATACCAGCCGCGGATGATTTTCTTTCGCTCGGGCGGGAATGATATTTACGCAGGAATGACGGTCGAGCAGGTCTTTGCGGATTTCAAAGCACTGGTGAGCACGGTGCATGCAAAGCTGCCGGCGACAGAAGTTGTTTACATCTCGCTAAGCCCAAGCATTGCCCGGTGGGAGCAGCACGAAAAGGAGAAGGCGCTTAATACACTGGTCGAAGCGTATGCGAACAAAACGCCGCACGTGAAATATATCGAAGATTATGATGTGCCGCTCGGTTCGGATGGGAAACCGCGCCCGGAACTTTTCGTGGCGGACAAGCAGCACTTCAACGCGGAGGGCTACAAATTGCTGGCGGAACGAGTGCGGCCATTTCTACCGAAATAGGAGAGCAACAGGATCACAGATGGTGAAACAACCACATCCAAACGCGGAGGGCTGCCTGGGTTGAATCGAGGGCCCGCCACACACAAAAGGCCAGGAGGGCTGACATTTTCATGCGCTCCACCCAGCGCGTTTGCCGAAGCAAAGTGCGGAACAGAAGAATGGCAAAAGGCCAAAGGAGGAGGCCTGCATGAGAGAGGATTATCCCAATTAGAATCCTGACGGCGCCAAGAGGACTGGCAAACAGGGTTTGCGGCCAGGGCACAAAGAACCAGATTGGCGCGGTAAGCAATACCAGCATGATGAAAAGGGCAATGGCATTGGAAACGCGAGTAGTCAATGCGTTGGAAATCTTTTCGTCACTCGTTCGGTCCGAGTTATACCAAACCTTTTTCACAGAGGAGCGGCGAGTCAGCGTTTGGGAAGGAAGAAAAGCCAGGCGGATTGCGGTAACAATCATTTGCAACCCGGACAAAGCGCGAAACCGGCGTCCGGAAGTGATTACCCGTTTCCAGAGCACGACAAACGGGCCCTCCCGTTTCAATGCCGAGGCCATGGCTATTTCTTCGGCCGCATAAAGCCGTTCATCGAAACCGCCAACTGCGTCGAACGCCTTTCGGGTGCAAAACATGAAAGCGCCACCTGTGATTTCGGCGATCTTCCCGCCGATGAAGAGCATGAAGAACAGGAGGCGGGCGTAAAGCGGCACGGTGTCTTCAAACTTCGTTGAAGCCCCGCCACCAGCGGCCCCTTTGTCCATCGCTCGAAGCGCGGCTGCAACGGCAAGCGGATTGATGATTGTGTCCGCATCCACAAAGAACAATCGATGGCCGCGTGCGGCGCGTCCGCCGGAATTGCGCGTGGCGCTGATTTGCCGATGATTGACTGGCAAGACAGTTGCATTGTGCTGGCTGGCGATCTGCGCGGTCGCGTCTGTGGATGCATCGTCAACGACGATTACTTCGTACGGTTGGCCAGTGGCGCGGGCGGAATTGTGAATCGCTTGCAGCGTTTGGGCAATGCCAGATTCTTCGTTATGAGCCGGGACGATGAAGGAAATCATTTCACGATACGCTTCGGGTGGGCGTAAATATTCATCGTTGGCCCGCGCAAAAAGCCCACGAGGGTTTGGCCGCTCTCACGCGCGAAGTCTGCCGCGAGGCTCGAGGGCGCTGATACCGCACACACAATCGGAATGCGCGCGGCCAATGACTTTTGCATGATTTCGAAAGAGGCGCGTCCGCTGACCAAGAGGACATGATTGCTGAATGGGAATAGACCGTTCAGGAAGCCGTGGCCCAGAACTTTGTCCACGGCGTTATGACGGCCAACATCTTCACGCAGCACAATCAAATTGCCCGGCGCATCAAAAATCGCCGCGGCGTGAAGTCCACCGGTTTGGGCAAATGTTTTCTGGGCAGACCGCAATCGGTCGGGCAAACCGAAGATCGTTTTGGCTGACACATTCACCTGCGACTCCAGTGGCGGAAAATGCTGATGCACGGATTCGATGGAAGCTTTCCCGCACAATCCGCAACTGGAAGAAGCAAATACGTGCCGTGTGAGTTGTTCGAAATCCACCTCCACTGAAGGGGCGAGAAACACGTTCAGAATGTTGCCCTGGTTTGTGGTTTCTCCCTGACTGCAGGCGGCAATGCCCGTTACTTCCGCACGGTGTTTGATCATGCCTTCAGACAACAAAAAGCCCGCGGCCAATTCCTCATCGTGCCCGGGAGTTCGCATGGTTACCGCCACGCTGCGCCCGCGGATGCGGATCTCGAGAGGTTCTTCCCGGGCGAGTTGATCGGTTTGCTGTCGAGGTCGCTGCCCCTCGCGCCAATGCAGTAGTTTCTGCGAAGCAACCTCGGGATTCTTCGCGAGAGTCTTAGTTCGTTTTGTCTTTATAGCCACTATGGTTTCTTCGAGAGGTTAGGCCCCAAACGGGTGTGAGGAAAGGGGGATTAGCGCTTCCCGGCTGGCAGGCATTCTCACAATAGGGAAAATACCGTATTTGCGCGGAGTAAAAAAATGAGAATATTGTCCCCACTTTTGGTGCGCGAACTATTCGCAAACGCATGAAAGAAAGTCGTTGTATCCTGATAGTCGAAGAAGATTTTATCCAAATGATGTTGCTGGAGCGGGCGTTTCACAATGCCAGAATTCCGAACCCAATTCAGATCGCGAGGCACCTGGACGAAGCGATCTGTTATCTGAACGGCACGGGCGTTTATGCGAGTCGGCACCATTACCCGTTCCCGACGCTGGTTCTCCTGGGTTTGAAAGCGCACACGGGAATCGGGCTCAAGCTCCTGGCGTGGATTCGCTCCCAGCCCCAGTTCGATAAACTTCTCATCGTTGCGCTGGGCGGCGACAATCTGTCTCGGGAAATGCAAACCGCCTACGATCTTGGCGCAAATGCCTACTTTCAACCAGGCAAGGATGAAGCCGAAATTGTCCGATTGGTGCAAGAGTTGGAGGTGCTGGAGGATGTGGAATCGACATTTGAGGTTTCCGCTCAGGACAATGCTATTTGAGGGTTTGAATTATATTTTGAGAAACTGTTTAACCTGTATGACCTCATTGAAACCTAAATCTGACGTCAAATTGGAACGAATGACTGACAAGGATGTCTGGGTGCTTCGACTTTACGTGGCAGGCCGGACTTTAAAAACCATCACCGCACAACAAAATCTGGAGTCCATTTGCGAAGAGCATTTGGCAGGAAAATATTCCATCGAATTGGTGGATTTACTGGAGAATCCGAAGCTGGCGGAAGGAGACCAGATTTTAGCGGTGCCTACCTTAGTACGCAAACTACCTTCTCCGGTGCGCCGGATTATCGGAGACCTTTCAAATACGGAAAGGGTTTTGGTTGGGCTGGACTTGCGTCCAAGGCAACGGTTTGGGGCTTAAAGCCGGTTTAAATCTCCCACCTCACATGACTGACCTATTCAAGAAAGCAAATGTTCATCCACGCGAGATTCCCAAATGTCCGACGGGGATCAAGGGGTTGGATGAAATCACCAATGGCGGATTGCCACGTGGAAACGCGACCCTCGTTTGCGGTTCGGCCGGGTGCGGCAAGACCATATTCGGGGTGGAGTTTCTGGTGCACGGCGCGCGTGATTTCAAAGAGAACGGTGTATTCGTCTCCTTTGAAGAGACGCGCGAAAAGATTGTGCGCAACGCGTCATCACTCGGGTTGGAACTGGGTTTGCTGATGGACCAAAAGAAGATCTATCTTGAACATGTGATGATCGATCCGGCCCACGCCGAAGAGGCGGGAGAATTCAGTTTGGACGGTTTGTTCATTCGCCTGGAACAAGCGATTCGTACCGTCAAAGCGAAACGAGTGGTGCTGGACAGCATGGATTCCATTTTTGACGGCTTTTCCAACACGACCATTTTGAGGGCAGAATTACGGCGGCTTTTCCGCTGGCTCGACAGCCAAGGGGTTACTTCGATCATTACCGGAGAGAAAGGAGAGCGGCCTTTTTCACGGCACGGGTTGGAGGAGTATGTGGCAGACTGCGTGATCGTGCTGGACCATCGCACTTCGGAGCAACTCTCCACTCGAAGATTGCGGATCCTCAAGTATCGTGGTTCGTATCATTCCACGAACGAGTTTCCATTCCTGATTGATGATGCTGGAATCTGCATTTTTCCGATCACCGCGCTGGCGCTAACACATCGTGCTTCAAAGCAACGGATTCCCACGGGCATAGCCGGACTCGACGCGATGTTTGGAGGCAGGGGCTTTTTTCGCGGGAGCACTATCCTGGTTTCAGGCACCGCGGGGACAGGCAAGAGCAGCATCGCAGGAACGTTCTTAAGTGCAGCCTGCGCTCGAAAAGAAAAATCCCTCTACTTTGCATTCGAGGAGTCGCGTGACCAAATCATGCGTAACATGGAATCCATCGGGCTGAACTTGTCGAAATGGTTGCAAAACGGTTTGCTGACAATAGAAGCGAAACGTCCCACATTGCATGGGTTGGAGGCGCATCTGGCGGAAATGTACAACAAGGTAGTGCAGCTTAAACCTCGCATCGTTGTGGTCGATCCGATCACGAATTTCCTGACGCTGGGCGCGAAGGAAGAGGTGAAAGCGATGCTGATGCGGTTGATTGACTTGCTCAAATCGCAACAGATAACGGCAATGTTCACAAGCCTCACAGAAGGTGGCAGACCGGTTGAGCAAACGGATGTGGGCGTCTCCTCGCTCATCGATACGTGGCTGCTGTTGCGGGACATTGAGCTTTCCGGTGAACGAAACCGCGGGTTGTACGTTTTAAAATCACGCGGTATGGCGCACTCGAACCAAATCCGGGAGTTCATCATCAGCGGCAAAGGATTGGAATTGCTGCCCGTGTATGTGGGGCCGGAAGGTATTTTGATCGGTTCCGCGCGCATCTCGAAGGAGAAGGAAGAGCAGTTTACGAATGCTGCTCGACCGGAGATCATCAGGCGTCGAAGAGTCAATTTAGATCGAAAGCGCAAGAGCATGGAGGCGCAAGTTGCCGCTATCCAGGCGGCGTATGAGGCGGAGGAGCAGGAGTTTAACAATGCTCTGGAAGGCCAGACAGAACTGGCTCGGAGCGCAGGGAGAAGCGCTGAACTGGCTCATCGTGGCGGAGGAAAGAGATTAAGGTGATTATTCGCGCTCCAACATTCATGGTTGACTGGCGGTAGTATTACGCGACCGCGCCGCCAAGTTAGGCCAATCTTTCGATCTTTGCCTGGGCATAATAATCCGGCACGCCTCCGGCGGGATCGGTTACGCCGCGACGGATGATGATGTTTGCTTCCGGCCAGTGAACCTGGAGATTCCCGCGCGCGATGGGTGCCAGAAATACCCGGCCCTCGTAACGTCCGAGTTCGTTCACCAGGGCGATGCGATCCAGGTGGATGACATGCAAGTTGGCCGCATCATCGGGATTCATCAGGACTGCGTCGCGAGGCGCGTTGTTTAGCGGATCGATTTCGGCGTAGATCAGAGTGTTGAATTGTTTGCCACGCCGGGTGCTGATTTTGAATTCTCCCTTAGCGCGTTTGACCTCGGGCAGCGGAACGGCTTTGAAATGAGCCTTGCCATCGGACGTGGGAAATTTCCAATCGGCGCAGAGATGCGGCCCGCCATATTGGAAGGCGTCGCCGGTTTGGTTCAACTTTTGAAACCCGTCGTAGAAGGGGACGACACGAGCAATCTCTTCACGCATTTTCCAGCCGGTTTCGCATCCTAGCAAATGGGCACGATCGGGGGAGGTAGCGGCGGCAAGTTCACGCAGAATTTTCCATTCTGCCCGGGCTTCGCCGACCTGGCGGGGAATTTCCGGGCTGAAAACGATCCGTCGCTCAGTGATGGTTTCCGTGCCGCCATCGTCCTGTTCGTAACGCGTTTTGGCGGGGAGCAAAATCACTTCTTCCTTCGCCTCGATAAACATTTGATCCGTGAGGATGATGTCCTGGTGGACGCGCATCGGCACGTTCGCCAGAGCGTCGCGCACGTATAGGGGATCAGGAAGCGTGCGCAGAAAATTGCCGCCGAGACAGTAAAGCAAATCCAACTCTCCGCGGGCGGAAGCTTCCACCATTTCGGGAGCCGTGAGTCCACACCAATCAGGCACATTGAACCCATACTCCGCCGAGAGTTTTTGCGCATTCTCGCGATTGATGGTTTTGCCTCCAGGAAAGGCGGTGGCATAGGCTCCCATTTCCGCGCCACCTTGCACGGACGAATGACCTCGTATCGGCATCAGGCCGCATTTGTCGCGACCTACGAATCCTTTGGTTAATCCGAGGTTTAGTACCATCTGCACCGCGTCTCCGCCGAATGAATGCTGAGTGATTCCCATGCTCCAAACGAGAACCGCTGCCCGTGCGCCGTGGATCAGTTGAGCAAACTCTTCCATTGCCGCTCGATCTAACCCCGATTGTGTCTCCAATTCAGCCCAGCCAAAACTTTCGGTCTGACGTTTCAATTCATCAAGACCGACCGAGAAATCCCGGGTGAAGCGCTCGTCCTGCCAGCCATTGGCAAACATGACTTTCAGGACACCGTAAAGGAAAGCAATATCGCCGCCCTGCGAAACCGGAAACCAGTAATCCGCGATGTCAGTGCCGAAGATGGCGCTGGTTGCGGTGGACGGCACCCAGTATCTCTGCATACCTGGTTCGAGGTATGGATTGACCATCACGATTTTGGTGCCAAGCTGTTTTGCTTCGTGAAGATATTTGGTGGTGACGGGCTGATCATTTGCGGGGTTGGCGCCGAAAAAAATAATTAGATCGGTTCCGTACCAATCTTTGTAGCTGCAAGTCGTGGCGGCCACCCCGACAGCCGTTTTCATGGCTGCGGTCGAAGGAGCATGGCAAAGGCGGGCAGCGTTATCGACATTATTGGTGCCGAGGAACCGCGCGACTTTTTGGGCCATGTAGTAGATCTCATTGGTGACTCCGCGCGAGGTCACGAACAAGGCCCAGCGTCGTGCGTTGGTGGCGCGAATCCTTTTGGCAATGCGCGCATAGGCCTCCTCCCAGCTAATTCGACGAAATCCAGGCGCAGACTTTTCACGCAGCATCGGATAGGGCAGACGCCCCAGTTCCCGCAATTGCGCGTTATCCAGCGAAGCGAGACGCGAAACATTTTCCAGGAGACGCGTGTCCAGTGCGGGCATGGTATTCAGACGCAGGAGGTTTAGCCGAGTCATGCAAAGATGGACCCCCTTGATCGTCCAATCGTGAAAGCCAGCTACGCCGAGCGCGCATCCGTCGCAAACTCCGCGGCTCAACACTTTCCACGCATAAGGCAGATTGTCGCGGTTCTTCCAAATGATGCCCGCCATATCGCGAAAATGCTTCGGTTTGGTCTGGCCCAAACCAAAAGGCACGGCTGATTTCAGCCGCGCCTTCCAATCTTTCTGAAGCTTATACGAGGACATCAGGACGCCATCATTTGTGCAAATGGCGTCCCTTAAAGGTCAACTCCGCGACGCCGGATTTATCGAGCTCACCCAGACCCTCCGCCACCATTTTATCGTACTGCTTTTTGGTGGCGGTGGCGAGCGGGAGATTGAGGCCTTGGCTTTTGGCGAGTTTGAGCGCGATGCCGGAATCCTTGGCCGCGTGCGCGCCCGAGAAGAAACAGCTATGATCGCGATTTTGCATGTCCTCGCCATCCGTTTGGAGGACGCGAGAGTTAGCGCCGGTTTGAGAAAAGACTTCGCGGAGGACCGCCAGGTCGAGACCCAGCGCCGCTCCCAGGCCGAGTCCTTCGGCCAGGCCGGCGGTGTTGATGTTCATGACCATGTTGACCAAGGCCTTCACTTGCGCGGCCTTGCCGGACGCGCCAATGTAGCGGAGTGAGGAACTCAATTTTTCGAGAATGGGTTTAGCCCGTTCAAACACTTCCTGTTTGCCGCCGCACATTAAATAAAGGGTGCCCTCGCGCGCTTGCGTGATGCTGGAAGCCATGCAGGCTTCCAAGGTTTGGGCTCCGGATTTTTCCGCCTTTTGCTCCGCCCAAACATGCACATCCGGAGAGATAGTGGCGCAGTTGATGAAGAGTTTTCCACGCGACCAGTTTAGCAAGCCTCCACCGAAAATCTTCTTCATGGCGGCATCATCCGTGACGACGGTGATGATGACGTCCGACAATTTGGTCACTTGCTTAAGCTCCGTGCAGGCCTCGCAACCCAATTCCTGCGCGAGCGCCTGGGCTGCGGCTGTGTTGAGGTCATAGACTGCCGAAACCTGATAGCCCTGGTCCTTGAGGCGGCGTGCCATGTTGCTGCCCATACGGCCGACGCCTACAAATCCGATTTTTTCTGACATATTTTACTCCGGGGTTGTTGTATTCGTTCATTACCGGTGCATTCGCTTGAGAGCACGCACCGGTGGAAACATGCATTCAAGTTACAGAAAGGAGCGGTGTAAGGCACGTCTTTTTGCACGGCTCCGCTGAAGCGATCTCAGTGGCTCTGAACTAATGCTGCCAGGGGGCCAGTTTTTCGCCCGACCAGATTTCGTTAACCGGCTGACGCTCGCGTACAACGGCTGCCTTCTTTCCGCTAACGAGCACTTCGGCAGCCATGGGGCGAGTGTTGTAATTTGAGGCCATGACAAAACCGTACGCGCCCGCGCTTAACAATGCGAGATAGTCGCCTTCTCCTACACGAGGCAGCGGGCGGTCTTGCGCAAAGAAATCACCGGATTCACAAATGGGGCCGACGACATCTGAACTGAGCAGAGGTCCGCCTTTGCGTTGGAGCGGCACGATTTCATGAAAGGCTTCATAGAAAGCGGGCCGGATCAGATCGTTCATGGCGGCATCCACGATCAGAAAGTTTTTCTTTCCAGTTCGTTTCACGTACTCGATCCGGGTGACGAGGATTCCCGAGTTGCCCGAAATAAACCTGCCGGGTTCCATGAGGATGCGCATTCCCAGCGGCTTCAATAACGGAATCAGACGAGCGGCGTAGAGCTCAGGAGTCAAAATGTTTTTCGCTTTGACCGTGCGCCACCAGTTGGGGGAACCACTCGCCAATGCGGGATCATAAACGATGCCCAATCCTCCGCCGATGCTGAAGAATTCCAGATCGTACTTTTTCTTGAGGCGTGCCACCAGCGGCGCCACTTTCGCCACTGCCTGCTCGAATGGCTGCACAGAGGTTAGCTGGGAGCCGATGTGCATCTGAAAGCCACGCAAGCGGAGATTCTTCAACTTTGAAGCCCGCGCATAAACTCCTTCGATGTTCTCGAAGGCGATGCCAAACTTGTTCTGATAGGTGCCGGTCGTAATCTTAGCGTGGGTATGGGCATCCACATTTGGATTCACCCGCACAGCAACTGGTGCGATTTTTTTCAGACGAGCGGCGATTCGATTCAGGCGCGCCAGTTCCGGTTCGCTTTCCGCGTTGAAAGAATACACGCCTTGTTGGAGGGCGAATTCAATTTCGCGCTCGCTCTTGCCAACGCCCGCAAAAACACATTTGCTCGGGTCGCCACCGGCGGCAATCACCCGCCGCAATTCGCCTTCACTGACGATGTCAAAGCCGCCTCCGAGGTTGGCCAGGGTCCGCAACACCGCCTGATTCGAGTTGGACTTCATGGCAAAACAAATCAGGTGCGGCAGCGGCTCAAGGGCCTGGTCCAATCGCTGAAAATGTCCTGTAAGTGTTCCCTGTGAATAGACGTAGAGAGGGGTGCCGTGACGCTTCACAAGCGATTCGACGGACACACCTTCACAATAAAGTTTATTCCCTACGTAGTGAAAAAAATGCATGGCGCAGTGTTATGCCAAATGAATGGTCAAGGTTGAAAGTTAAAAGTTCCTCGCTGCCAAATCGCAGGAGGCGGATTCTGGAAATCACACCCACGTTTTTTGAATCCGGGACAGGAAAAACGTGGGGCTTAAAAAGAGAACGGAAGCGGCGTTTCGCTTACTGTTCCGTGATGATTTTGGCCCTTTGCGAATGGTATTCGGCAGGCGTGATTTTGTCGGCCTTGTAAAGCAGCAACAAGTCAGCAAGCTTCTGCTCCTTTGGACTCAAAGAAGGAGCGGGAGCGATTGCTGGTTTTGCAGTCGTAACGGCAAGAGTCTCAGCCTTTTCTTTCTTCTTGGCGGCTGGCGCTGGTTTTGCCTCCGTGTTAGAGACTTTCTTCACGGTGGTGGCTGGCTCAGCTTCCTTTTTGGCTTTGGCAGTCGCGATTTCTTTTGCTTTGGCGTCGGCTGTGGCCTTGGCTTGCGCGTCCATTTTCACTTTCGCGGCGGCAGCCTCTTTGGCTTTTGCGGCTTCCCGTGATGCAGCTTCCTCCTTCGCTTTCGCCTCAGTCATGGCTTTGGTCTTCGACTCGGCGTCAGCTTTAGCTTTGGCTGCCGCAATCTCCTTTAGCTTTTGTTCAGCAGCCGCTTTCGCATCCGCCTCTTTCCGGGCCTGTGCCGCCGCCATTTCCTTCGACTTGGCTTCAGCAAGCGCCTTCGCCTCGATTTCTTTTTTAACCTGAGCTGCCTCGGCCGCTTTCTCTTTCGCGTCCAACTCCGCCATTTTTTCGCGCAGGAGTTGTTCAGCCTTGGCCTGATCGGCCGAACTCACTTTTGGAGTTGGAGCAGGGGAGACTGAGCTTGGAACTGCTCCGGCCTTTTTGGCATCAAGTTCCGCAATCTTCTGGCGGAGGAGTTGTTCTGCCCTGGCCTGATCGGCGGGGCTAAGAGGCGGTTGAGCGACGGGGGTAGAGATAGGGGCTGCGACGGAGACTGGAGATGAAACACCCGCCTTTTTCGCGTCCAATTCCGCTATTTTTTGCCGCAAGAGTTGCTCGGCTTTGGCTTGGTCTGCCGGGCTCAATGGGGGTTGTGAAACGGGGGCGACGGTGCTCGGTTGAACGGATGGCGCGGACGCTTGCACCGGAGTGGCGCCTGATTTGTCGCGAGCATTTAGTTCAGCGATTTTTTTGCGCAATGCTTCACGGGCCTTTTCGACCGGGTCCGAATTATCGGTTTGCGCGGACAGAGAAGACGTGCCCAGGGCCACGACTAGAACAAACAAAAATGGCTTTGGAATCTGCATGAATTGATCTTAAGCAAAATCTGAATCTGACGCAACAGGTTTCCCGTTAGCGGCTTGGAACCGGAAAAAGTTTCCGCCACGCGCCCGGAATCGGGTAACGGATGATGGATTGGAAAATGAGACTTTTCAATTCTTTGCGGCTTATTCTGATCCGTTCGCGAGAATCGAGCACATTTTGGGCGCGTAACTTTACGAGGGTCTTGATCCCGATCAGTATAGGCCACGCGCAGGCGAGCCGCACACGAACACACCGGATTGGAAGGGAGTTTGTGTAGGTCCATCCATCAGCGAGAAGCGATTCTGCAAGACCCAAGTAACGATCATAAAGCGGGCGAAGTTTTGTTTCGTTGGCTGGTTCAAGCAAGTCTGGAGGTGCCAAACCAATCGCAGCAAGATTCTGCGCGGGAAGGTAGCAGCGGCCTTTGCGCAGGTCCACGGGCAAATCCCGAAGGATGTTCACCAGTTGGAGGCCTTTGCCAAAATGGACACCATTGGTAAGTAATGATGCATCGTCTAGTCGCTCTTGTGGGAAGAGATGCGCTCGGCAAATCTTCGTCCAGAATTCGCCGACGCACCCAGCTACGCGATAGGTATAGTCATCCAGTTCGGCTTCTGTCTCGAGCGGAATAATCTTTTTCTCCGACGCGCCAGCGAATCGTTCTAAATCCAGTTTCTGTCCACTAATTATCGTGCGCAGAACCTCGCGAACCATTCGGGCGTCCGCTATCGAAAGGGTCTTGAGCAGTTCCAGGCTGTCGTCAGTCCGTTCCAGCAGAATGCGTTCTGCCGGAGAACTTTGTTGGCGTGCCAGTTCACCGAAGTTCAGAGCGAATTTATTTGTGCCCGCGATTGATTGGCCAAGTTTTTCTAAGGCCTCGAGGCGTGTGTCCAGTGGCACAAGCTCCGTATCAGCGATTGTGTCGGTCGTGCGCGCGAGCAGGTAGGCGAGACTAATCTGATGGCGAATCGCTCCGGGAAGTATGCGGAGCGTAAGATAAAAACTACGCGAAGTTTGGCGCAGCAGATCGTTGGACCATCGCGCCATCATTACGAAAGCTGTTTCTGCCAGCGTGCCAATTGCCGCGCCACTTCTTTGGTGCCGGGAGCTCCCGTCATATTGCGTTGCGCCATGGCTCGGTTGAGATCAAAGATTTCAAGAGCGTCCTTCGTGAAGGCCGGATCAAGTGATTGCAATTCTGCCAGCGAAAGTGTGTTGAGAGGTTTCTTTGACCGTTCGGCCAGCGCGACAACTGCGCCCACTACGTGATGGGCTTTGCGAAAGGGCATTCCTTTGCGCACGAGGTAATCCGCGAGATCGGTCGCAAGCAAGGCGGGATCGCTAGCGGCGGCGAGGCATTGGCTTCCATTCACGCTGGTGTGTTCGAGCATGGCGGCCATCAACCGTACGCATGCGCGAACCGTATCACTGGTGTCAAAGAGTCGCTCTTTGTCCTCCTGCAAATCCCGGTTGTAGGTCATGGGCAGACCTTTCAAGAGCGTTAGCAGTGCGACGAGGTTGCCGATCACTCGGCCCGTTTTTCCACGAGTCAGTTCAGCGATGTCGGGATTCCGTTTCTGCGGCATGAGCGATGAGCCGGTGGTGTACGCATCTGCGATCCTGATGAAATTAAATTCGCTTCCTGCCCAGAGAATCACGTCCTCCGCCAAGCGCGACAAATGCACGGCGATTAACGCGCCGGCTGCGCAGAATTCGATGGCGAAGTCCCGATCACTTACTGCGTCCATGGAGTTTTGCGTGACGAGAGGCTTGCCGTTCGAATCGACAAAGCCAAGGAGCTTTGCCACAAGTTCGCGATTGACCGGGAGAGTCGAGCCGGCAATTGCTCCGCTGCCCAACGGGCAAACGTTCACGCGTTGAAAACAATCCACGAGCCGTGCACGATCACGTTCCAGCATCTCGACATAGGCGAGCATGTGATGCGCAAAATATACGGGCTGTGCTCGTTGCAAATGGGTGTAGCCGGGGATGATGATTTTCTCGTTTTTCCGTCCCAGTTCAACCAGGGTGCGCTGCAACGATTGCAATTCGCTTACCAATTCGACGATTTCATCCCTCAACCAGAGCCGAATATCCAGAGCAACCTGGTCGTTGCGAGATCTCGCGGTGTGGAGTTTCGCCCCGGCCGGGACGCGGCATGTCAGCTCGGCCTCGATGTTCATGTGGACGTCTTCCAACTCGGGTTTCCATTCAAACTTTCCGGCAAGAATCTCCTCGCCTATGGCTGCAAGTCCCGCAGCAATCGCTTTTTGCTCAGCGCTGGTGAGCACGCCGATTTTTTTTAGCATCTCGGCGTGCGCAATCGAACCAGCGATGTCTTGTTGCCAGAGTCGATGATCGAAAGAAATGGATTCTGTGAATTGCGCAACGTCCGCGCCGGGACCATTGGCGAAGCGTCCACTTCGTGAAACAGGAGAGCGATTTTTCATGCGATAAGGCGGGTCGCTTTCCAGCACAGTGGGATCCGAAGCTTGGAATTCACGTGACTTGAAGTCGCGGC
>JADMIO011200115.1_pt1 | contig 64169 bp, 40 predicted proteins | sample 8958161 | NCBI WGS metagenome assembly JADMIO01 (sample SAMN16585339, study PRJNA669376) | soil metagenome | isolation source: Crop rotation soil | place: USA: Cullars Rotation, Alabama | collected 2011 | reverse complement strand
CGCGACTTCAAGTCACGTGAATTCCAAGCTTCGGATCCCACTGTGCTGGAAAGCGGCAAGTTCCACAACCGGAGTTGCTATCAAACCTACGGCCGCGATTTGCTGACGCACGACCTGTCACGTTACCTCAATGCCGATTTCAAAGGCGAGTACCTGGATCGTTATATTCTGCCAAAGCCAAAGCCTGCCATCGCGATGTTCCATTCGGTCGGCGGCGCGGACGCAGTTCTGCCTTCGGAATTAAAGCAGCGCATCAATGACGGGATGCCAGAAACGCTGGCCGAATGGATCCAATTCAACGGCCTGACCCATATCAAAATCAAACTGCAAGGCGAAGATTTGAAGTGGGACGTCGAACGCACCGTCAACATTGACCGCGTGGCGTCTGAAACCAGGCCGAAGACCGATTGGAAGTATTGCGTGGATTTCAATGAACGCTGCCCGAACGTGGCCTACGTGCTGGAATACCTGCGCAAGGTGAAAGAGCAGACTCCGCAGGGCTTCAACCGTATTCTGTATCTGGAACAGCCGACTGCGCGCGATCTGCAGGCATTAAGCAAAGAGGGTCGGCAGAACGTCATGCACGAAGCCGCCAAGCTTCGGCCAGTGGTAATTGACGAATCGCTGGTGGATTTGGACACGCTGCTGGTGGCGCGCGAGATGGGCTACACGGGCGTGGCGCTCAAAGCCTGCAAAGGCCAATCGCAGGCGATGCTGATGGCGGCGGCGGCGCAAAAATACAAGATGTTTCTGACCGTGCAAGACCTGACCTGCCCGGGCGCCGCATTGATCCATTCCGTAGGCATCGCCGCACACGTGCCCGGCGTCGCGGGCATTGAAGCCAACGCGCGGCAGTACATGCCCGCCGCCAATAAGCCATGGGAATCACGCTTCCCCGGCATCTTCGTTATTAAAGACGGGACGATGCGAACGGCCGCGCTGGATCGGCCTGGACTGAGCGCCGTCGCTTAGATACGGAACCGGGAGCGGTAGCGACCGGGTGCTTGTAGCAGAGCGCGTCTCACAAATCCACCCGGTCGCTACCGCTCCCGGTTTCTGTTGTCAAGCAAGCGAGAAGCTCAGCCGGCGCGTTTCGAGATCAACCGCATCTAGCCGCAATGCCAACGACTGGCCAAGCACAACGTGCGCGGCGCCGATCGTTAGCGTCGCTCCGTCCCCGGAAAGGAATGATTCGGGCGCCACGCCAGCAGGCGTAAAAACGCCAGGCGGCACAAGCGTGCGGATCGGCGGATCGGCAATCTGCACGACGACGCCATCGCCGCGCAGCGCGATGACGACCGCGGAGAAGACTTCGCCGATCCGGTCCTGCATCAGCCGGGCCTCGACGTAATCCACCAAGGCGCTTTCTAACTGTTTGGAAAGATGGTCTGCCTGCTCCATCACCTGTGGCAATCTGGATAAAGCCGCGAGCAATTCCGGCGCGGGCTTTCTGCCTTCGGATAAAGTGACGAGCAGGTCAAGCACGTAGCGGTCGGCCAGGCGCCGCAGCGGCGCGGTGGCGTGGGCATAAAACGTCGCAAGTCCGGCGTGCTCGGCATGCGGCGGCGGTTCGCCGGTGAAGGCGACATAACGCGCGCCGCCCGTCACCCGCGCCGCCTGGTGCAGCATTACGGCGTGTGTGGGATTGAGCGGATCGAGGCTTCGGACAAAATCATCGTAGTCCCACTCAGCAGGCCACGCGACATTCAATGCTTTCGCCGTCAGCCGCAGCGCGCGCACGCGGTCAGGACGCGGCGGCAGAAGCGAACGCAACAGACCAACACCGTGCTCGATCATCACGCGGGCCGCGCCGATTCCGGTCAGCAACGAAATTTGCGCATTCCACTCTTCTACTTCACTCGAAGTTTCAAAGGCCAGCCGATAACCGGTCAGCGCCACGGACCAACGCTCGACCTGCTGCGACGGGATGCGCAAGCTAACACCACCACGTTCGGCTTCAATTTGTTGGCGCAAGCGCCCGATCACTTCCAATAGCGGCAGTGCCCCAGACCATTCGTGTCCGGCCAGTTCGCCGCTCCCCGTTTGCTCACGCTCTCTCGCCAGATGTTCGCTGACTTGCGGATAATTCAGTTGGGCTCGGCTACGCACCACAGCGCGGACAATCTGCAAGTCCACCGCTTCGCACTGTGCATTGAGCGTAAAACTGAAAACAATGGCCGGCCTTGACTGATCAGGCAAAAGGCTTGCGCCATCTTCGCTCAGGGAAGGTGGATAAAGCGGCGTTTTGATGTCCGGACTATACAGCGTTTCGCCGCGCCGCCACGCCTCAGACTCAATCGCGCCGCCACGCGCCACGAAAAATCCGACGTCGGCAATCGCGTACCGCACCAGATAACCATCATCCTTCTTTTCGGCAAAATACGCTTGATCAAGATCGCGGCTGCCCGGCGGATCAATTGTGACGAAAGGAATCGCCGATAAATCGGCGTATCGTGCCGCGACCTCTGGCGATTTTAGATCGCGGTGGGCCGCATCCTCGGACTCGGTCAAGGTTGCGTCAGGAAATGTGCGCGGGATCTTCAGTTCATCGCGGATTTGTTGGAAGTCGTTTTCAAGAGAGTTTGGAGTTGAAATCATAGTGAAGCCTTGTCATCGCACAACTCACATTGAGCAGCGGCTATTGTAAGAATCCGACGGGTAAAGTCACGGCGTGCGGCAACTTTCTTCTCAAGCATTTTCTCGTCTGCTAGATTTAGGTCTCGCCGTTCAATCACAACCCAATCCGAACTATAGCGAATTTCACGTGGATGAAATCGACATCTACGCATAGACGCGGGGAAGCAAAGGCGCAAAGATTTTTTGAACCGCCGAGAAGGTCCCTCTGGGGTTCTTCGCGTCTCTGTCCCTTTGCGTCTTTGCGTTAAGCCGCATTGATCTGAATCCACCCGTAAACCAAATCAAATGGAGGACTTTCTATGAACCCAAAACCGTCACAACCCAACTCCCGTCGCGAAATGCTGAAATCCACCGTGGCATCAGTCGCCGGCCTATCTGCTCTGACGGCGACCGATGCTGCCGCGATGCCGGCTGCGCCAACGCCAGAGCCGGACACAAAACATGCGCAGAACGGCGAACGTCGTCCGACCGAGAAAGAATCCGTCAAGATTACCAAGCTCGAAACAGTCCTGGTCAAACCGCTGTCAGGAACAGGTCAGTCTGGGCGAAGGCTACATCAAAACCCCATTCAAAGTACGGGACGGATACATTGACCTACCAACAGGGCCGGGGCTAGGCATCGAATTGGATAAAGAGGCGATGAAGGACAAGATCGGACACGATTGGAAAAATCAGGAGAGCACGATGCCGATAATGGAGCAGTGGTGGATTGGTAATGGAAACCGCATCTGCTGAAGAATAAGACGCCCTATGAAGCATGAGAATTTTATAGGGCGTCTCACGGACCGTGTAGTATCAAACTACAGACGTTCACTTTTTTGTATGTTCGTAATTCAAGCATTCCCAACGGAATTGGTAATAACAAGCGATTCGCTGACTGGCATAAAGGTTGATGAGTAATGGTTGTCTAAGATAGAGACGAAAGGAGTACAGAGTAATGAATCGAACAGGTCAACTAATCATGCAGAAGGAATCGCATTCATTCAGTCTTTGGAAGATAGGACTGCTCGCCCTTCTGGTCATGCTGGGCTTTAGCCTTTTCTCTTCCGTCTCTTCTCCGGACCAGACGCCCGAAACAACTATTGCCGCGGATGAAAAGGAATCTGCGAACGCGACCGCACCGTCGAATTTCCCGAACATCAAAATCAAAAATTTCGGCCAGATGGATGAACGTTTTTATAGGGGCGCGCAACCTAAGCCCAATGATTACAAAGCCCTGGCCGCATTGGGCATAAAGACCATCGTTGATTTGCGCGACGATCCGACCGGGTATGAGAAGTCCAACGCGGAAGCTGCTCATATCCGCTATGTAAATATTCCGATGGATGATAAGAGCGAGCCGAAAGAAGAACAGATCAACGCCTTCTTTGCCATTGCGGACGATACGGCCAGTTGTCCTTTTTATGTGCATTGTGCGGGCGGGCGTCACCGCACGGGATTGATCGGTGCAGTCTATCGCTACAACAAGTATGGCTGGAATTATGAACAGGTTTACAAGGAGATGAAGAATTACGATTTTTATTCAAGCTGGGGCCACCAGCCGATTAAAGATTTCGTCTACAATTATTACACGAAAAAGAAGACTGAGAATCCATTTGCGCTGGGTGATGTGGTCGGGGTTCAACCGGCTACGATGCCCATTACCCCACCACCTCCTCTTAAGCTAAATGAATAACACTTTTGTAATCTGTTAGGCCCAATGATTGCTTCTATTAATACCGCCCCAAAACTTCACCGTATATTAATGCGGATAATAACTAAACCAAAGGAGACGTTATGAGATTGGTAAAATCAATTCAGATTGCTAGCGTACTTATCCTGCTGATTGGGATCAGTTATACGGCAGACGCACAGGGTTACAGGAGATATTCACAGAATGATAGACGAGGTGACCGCTGGGAATACTTGGGACAAGCGATGGTGAACGGAAGAAATGATCACGACATCATTAACGTGAATGCACGAGGGGGGTTCCGCGCGATCCAACTCCAAGTTCAAGGCGGCGAAATTGAGTTCCAGCGGGTCGTCGTACACTTTGAAAATGGTGGCGACACAGATGTCCCGATTCGAGATCGGATCCAAGCCGGGGGCAGAACACGCTCAATAGACCTACCGGGTGATCAACGTCGAATTCGTAGCGTCGAGGTTTGGTTTAGCCAAGGGAATTGGGGACGCCGACGGCCAAGTTTGCGAGTCTACGGACAGCGCTAACTTCCGCGATGAGGTCATTCTCCCACGAAGGCACACGAAATTTCACGAAGAAAACATAGTCTATGTGGAAAGCATTTTTCCGCTTCGTGAAATTTCGTGTGCCTTCGTGGAAAGAAATTTACTTGAGTCTGAAGTCACTACGAGAGCAGTAATTCCAAATCCTCTCTACCCAAAGTGCGAATTACGCTGTTATCGGCGCTGATGATGGCGTCGGCCAGGTCGCGCTTGGTGTTTTGCAATTCCAAGACTTTTTCTTCGACCGTGCCGCGCGCGATGATGCGGTAGGCGAAGACCTGGTTCGTTTGGCCGATGCGGTGGGCGCGGTCAATGGCCTGCGCTTCGACCGCAGGGTTCCACCACGGATCTAACAAAAAAACATATTCAGCCGCAGTCAAATTCAATCCTAACCCGCCAGCCTTCAGGCTGATCAAAAACAGTTTGCAATCGGGATCGTTCTGAAACTTTTCGACGCGCGATTGGCGGTCACGGGTGCGGCCGTCGAGGTATTCGTAGGTTACTCCTTCTTTGTCCAACTGGTCGCGCAGGATCGCAAGGAAGCTTGTGAATTGCGAAAAAACCAATACCTTATGCCCCTCGTCAAGCACTTCGAGCAATTGCGGCAATAGCATATCCAGCTTGGCGCTCGGATCCTCGGTGCGGTTCTTATCCACCAGGCCAGGGTGGCAGGCGGCCTGGCGCAAGCGAAGCAGGGCTTCGAGGATTTGAATTTTCGCCTTGGCGATGCCTTCGCGTTCGATGCGGCCGAGCAAGCTATTCCGGTAATGATCGCGCAGTTCGTCGTAGAGCTTGCGCTGCGCCGGTTCCAGTTCGCAGAAGAGTGTCTGTTCCTGTTTCGGCGGCAGGTCCTTGGCGACTTGTTCTTTGGTGCGGCGCAGAATGAAGGGACGCAACGCTTGAGACAGGAGTTTGCGCGTTTCTTCATCCGGGTTACGCGCGCCGGCGCCGCTCAGCTTGAAGATCGAAGCCGCGCCGAGCATTCCGGGGTTTAAGAAATCGAACAGACTCCACAATTCCCCCAGGTGGTTTTCGATGGGCGTTCCGCTCATCGCCAGACGATGATTGCCTTGCAACAAGCGCGCGGCCTTGGCCGAGGCGGTGTCGGCATTTTTGATGGCTTGCGCTTCGTCCAGGATGACGTAATCGAACTTCGCGTCCTTGAATTCCACGGCATCGCTGCGCAGCGTGCCGTAGGTGGTGATGACCAGATCACAGCCATCCATACGCTCGCTGACTTTGCCTCGCTCCTGCCCGGTATGATCCAGCACGCGCAGCTTGGGCGTAAATTTCGCGGCCTCCTGTTTCCAGTTGAAAACCAGCGATCGGGGGACGATGACCAGGGACGGGGGGACGGAGGGACGAGGAGATAGGGGGATAGAGGGGCTTTCCTTACGCGATTTCGTTCTCTTGGTTTTACCTTCCCTCTGTCCCTCCGCCTCTCCGTCTCTCCATCTCTCTGTCTCTCCGTCCCCGTCGCGCAACAACCGGCGCGATTCCAGCAGAGCCAGCACTTGCACCGTTTTGCCCAGCCCCATGCAGTCGGCCAGGCACCCGCCGAAACCGAATTGTTGCAGGAACTGCATCCAGCCCAGACCGTCACGCTGGTAGGGACGCAACTCACCCACAAAATCTGCGGGCGGGTCGGTGGGGTTAATGCCGTCGAAGGACTTGAGCATTTGGCGAGCCTTATCGAAGGCCTCGTCGAAGCTGGCCTCGGGCTGCGAGGCCAGTAAGGCGTCCAGCACGCCGAGCTGCGCTTTCTTGAAACGCAAATGGTCTTCTTTGGCTTCGCCCAGGCCCGCCAGCAGACCGTATTTGTTCAACCATTCTTCGGGCAGCATGCCGTAGGTGCCGTCGTCGAGTTTAACCAGACTCTCGCCCCGCCGCAGCGCCGCCAGCAGCGCGGGCAGGCTGGCCGTGACGCCACCCCCGAAATCCACCTTGCCGTGCAATTCAAACCAGTCGATTCCGGACGTGACTTCGATTTTGAATTTCCCGGGGCGGCGATAGACCTTGCCTTCGGCTTCGACGTGCCAGCCGTCTGCCAGCAGGTCGCGGACCACGCGCGGCAGTTTGCTCGGGGCCAACTCCCAATAAGGCGACTGGTAGTTGTAATCCGGCTTTTTGAATCGCCAGCCGAGGGAATGCAGTTGTTCGGCGGCGGCCCGTTCGACTTCCGTGTTGCGCAGTAAAAAGCGGCGCGTATCGGGTTGATAGATGCCGCGCGTAAGGTCGTGGCTGGAGACGGTGGAGCCGCCGTAATCGAACTCCAATTCACCCTGCAGCTTTTGTGGCCCCCAATAACTCTTCTGCGGCTCGCGTATGGTCAGACGCGGGCGCGGCGTAGTGACAACGTCTTCGAACTGCATTTCGGCGGGCAAATCGAGCCGCGGGAGTTGCGGCGATTTCAGAATTTCGCCAAGGAGTTCTTCGTGCTGGTCCGACGGCACGGTCAACAGCTTCTGTTTGCGCATCAGCACAACCCAGTTGAATGCGCCCCCGGCGTCGAACCTCGCAGCCTTTTGCCGCGTGAAAAGCAAGCCGTCGTCAATCAGCACGACCGGCGTTTTAAGCGGCATTCGCTCTTCGCCTCGCCGCAATTCGCCGGTGACCAGATACTGCTTCGCGTCCTGGCTCGGCTCCACGTTGAGCCAAAACTCGTACGGTTCGCCGTCGTCCCATTCCAGCGGCAGCCAGACTTCGCCCATCTCGAACAGCCGCAATCGTGCGCGGCCCGTGCGAACAATCAGCGGGATGAGCGTTTGTGGTAGAAGGCCCGTGAGTTGATACGTGTTTGGGACAGAGTCGTACGCGTAACCGTAGCCGTAATAATAATTATTGTTGCTGCCCATATCCTTGCCGCCCGCCAGCAAGGTCAGGATTTCGCGATCAACGGGGTCTGGCAGGTTCGGAATGATGTGACGTGGGAAGCGCTGCGATTTGGGTTTCGCCCAGTCGCCGTCTTTCTTGCGATCCCGGTAATGGACCTCCAGCATCAGACTGCGATTCTGCAACGTCTGATTCACGTCAATCACGTACAGCAGTTCGCGCCCGACGGGCCATTCGTTACTTTGGTAGGGAATTTCTTTGGCTTTCATTCCCAGGGCGGCCAGTTGATCGCGCCAACTTTGTAAGTCTTTTTTCGGCTGAGACTGAAACGGGCCCCTCACTACATTCGATTTCGCAACACCGACTGACGGGTGGGAGGGTGATTCAACCCAATCATCGTCGTAATCCTCCTCCTCGTCTTCTTCGAAATCTTCCCAATCATCTTCCTCGTCGCCTTCTTCATCGGCGAAGTAATCCGAGCGCTCTTCCTGCGGATCTTCCTCGATCAATGTCAGCCTGCCGGCGCCGCCGGACCCGCCCTGTAGATAATTTTCCGCATCTGCTGCCAGCAGCGCCGCCCATAGGTGCCTGCAGGGGCCGCTCGCGGCATAATCAGGACACGAACACAGCACGCTGATCTCATTACCTTCGCGCCACAAACGAACATTGCCTGTCGTATTGTCTTCAACGGCCGCTTCCAGATTCATGGGCGAACCGTTTTTAATTCTGACTTTGCCGGAGCGGTATAATTCATTTCCGCTCGCGCGCACGGCGGAGGGAAATTCTCCGGCAAGCTGCAAAATGAGCGCCATCGGCGAACTCCTCGAAAATATTGCTTGGTCAGCACCGCGGGCGATACCGGCCGATTCGCACAAAATCGAACAGTCCTTTTTACGTGATTGAAGGCGAACTGGCAATACGGCGAATGCTAATTTCCTTTGGCGAAGATTTCGCTGTCGTTGCCCAGATCTCGCGCGGCAGGGGTGATGATCGTTTTGGCGTTGACGTAAATCTTTCCGCCCGCAGCGATTGCGCGACGAACATCTTCTTCGCAGACAAAGTCAACGGCCTTATGTCCATTGTTTTTAATGGCGTTTCTATCCGGGGTGGAGGCGGGTGGTTTGGTTTCAACCTGCGCCGGAGGCGGTGCGGATGGCGGTGGTAACGGCAGTACGGGCGCCGGCGCAGGAGCGGGCGGGCGGGCGCTCAAAAACTTATCCACCAGTTCTGCAATCACCGCACGATCTACTTGCGGTGCGGGCGACGAAATAGGGTTAGGTAAGGGAGGCGTTTGTGGCGACGGCGCATTCACAACTGTGGATCGCACTGCCACTTCATTTGAAATCGTCGCGGAGGTGACGGGTCTGGTTTCAAAAGCGACACGTTTGATGTCCATCAGGTGCAGCGGCGAGATGTTGTCGGAGGTAACATTGCCACCCCACGAGCCGCAGCCGAGCGTCATCGAAGGCGCAAGCGCGGTCGAAAAACCGATCGCGCCATGCGTCGAAGGCGTGTTGACGACCACGCGCGCCGCCGGCATCAGAATTCCGTACTGCAGCGCCGCGTCGCGGTTGCGCGTGTGAATCGAAGCCGTGTGGCCCATCCCGCCGTAATGCAGAATTTGATCACAAAGCTTACTTCCCTCTTCTAACCCGTTGACTACGTAATAGGCCAAGATCGGCGAAAGCTTTTCGATAGAGAGCGGAAATTCGCGCCCGACGCCGCCGACTTCGGCAATCAAACAGCGCGTCGTGGGCGGCACGCCGATGCCAGCCCATTCCGCCAGTGTCGTGGCCGGTTTGCCGACGATTTTTGGGTTCAGCGTGCGGTTGGGGGTGACGACTAGTTTGGCCAGTTGTTCGGCCTGGCTCTGGTTCAGGAAATACGCGCCTTGCGCCACGAACTGTTCGCGGACCTGTTTGTCCAGTGGCGCGTCCACCACGACGGCCTGTTCCGACGCACAGATCGTCCCGAAATCGAAGCAGGTCCCGGCCAGGACGTCGCGCACGGCTTTTGCCGCGTCCGCGGTGCGTTCGATCAGGGCGGGCACGTTGCCGGGGCCGACGCCGAACGCGGGTTTGCCCGACGAATACGCCGCGCGCACCAATCCCAATCCGCCCGTCGCCAAAATTACCGCCGTCCGCTTGTGCTTCATCAAACTTTCGGTGCCTTCCAGCGAAGTGAGTTCGATGCAACCAATAGCGTCGGCGGGTAGGCCCGTTCGCGCAGCGGCCTCGCGCATGATGTTGGCGACTTCAACGACGCAGCGCGTTGCCGACGGGTGTGGGCTGAGCACGATGGAATTGCGCGATTTTATAGCAATCAGAATTTTGAAGATCGCCGTCGAGGTGGGGTTAGTCGAAGGGATGATCGCGGCGACCACGCCGCGCGGCGAAGCGATTTCGACGACCGAACCGGTATCGCGGACAACGCCCACCGTGCGCAGGCTTTTGAAGTAGTTGTGAACGTCTACCGCAGAAAAAAGATTTTTGACGTTCTTGTCCGCCGCGTTGCCGTAGCCCGTTTCTTCGTGCGCAAGCTCGGCCAGCCGGAAGGATTGCGCCTGTGCGGCGAGGGCCATCGCGTCGCAGATCGCGTCTATCTTTGCCTGATCGAACGTCGCGACAACGGATTGCGCGCGATGCGCCGCTTCGACCAGATCGCGCGCCGCCTGGATTGATTGCAGATCTTTGTCACTCATTTCAACGCCTGGCATTTCAACGCTTGGCATTTCAACGCTTGGCACATCAACGCCGAGCATTGGGCTCTTGGCGAAGCATCCTCTACTGGCACTACTGGCGCACTTTCGGCCTTACTTCTTCCCGTCCGTCAGGATTTTCGGCTCTTTGCCGGTGAGGCTGCCCGCCGAGCGCGGGAGCACGCGTTCGACTTCGATGTGCGGGCGCGGAATGACGTGTACCGAAACCAGTTCGCCCACGCGGCGGGCGGCGGCGGCGCCGGCGTCCGTGGCCGCTTTCACCGCGCCGACGTCGCCGCGCACAAAAACTGTGACGAATCCCGCGCCGATATACTCCTTGCCGATCAACTGCACGTTGGCGGCTTTGACCATCGCGTCGGCGGCTTCCACCGCGCCGACGAATCCCTTTGTCTCGACCATGCCGAGAGCTTCCATATTCATTGATTCTCCTTCAGAGGTAGGTACCGCAGGTCCGACAACCCGCCGCAGCAATACAATCGCATAAATTCGGGGTTCACTGCCTGTGATTCGTTACCGGGTGATAACGATGCGGCATCATAAACCCCGCCCCGAATGTGCACAAGCGGCGCGCCCGTTGTTATTTAACGGGCGCGCCGCTTGTCGAATGGTCCGCGATATCGGCCGGTTATTTCGTCTGTTTGGCGATGACTTTAGCGGAGAATTTCTTGTAGGCGGCCGCCGGCACAATCTTTTTCGTCACCAATTCATTCTTCGCTTTGTAGGGGCGACCGGCGATGATCTTGTCCGCATACGCCTCGCCGACGCCCGGCAGGGCGACCAGTTGATCTCGGGTGGCTGTATTCAGGTCCAGCAACTCGGCCTGTGCAGCATTGGCGGCAGGAGCTTTCTTCTCGGTCGTCTTTGTTTGCGCGATGGCGGCCAAGCCGACAAGCGTCAGCGCAAAGGTCAAACACAGCAAGTTCGCAACGAGATTTTTTCTCATCTTACACAATCTCCTTTTCTTGAACGACGGTTCTGATGGATTGTTGATTTTGATCAGCATCGCAACCGATTTGATGATCTGGGGGTTTGCTGGGGCAAAGATTAACACAGGGATCGAAACGCGCAAGGTGCTTCAACCTAGCCTCAATTGACAAACTCGCGGCTTCGTTATTCAGGGGGCGGAGACGGCTATTGAAATAACGGTTTGATTTTCTCTTCGAACTCTTCGGGAAAAATGACTCCTTGAATGACCTCGCGGACCGTTCCGTTCTTATCAATCACCACAGTAATGGGAAGGGTTTCACCCTTATCAAATAGGGCTTTTGTCTCCCTTTCTCCGATGGCAATCGGATAATTGACTTTGATGCTCTTGATGAACTTGCGGACCTCAGCAAGCTCTTCCGGCGGGTACGTGACGCCGATGACCTGCAGGCCGCGGCCTTTATACTGCCGCTGCCACTTCACCAAATCCGCCATCTCCGCGCGACACGGCGCGCACCAGGTTGCCCAGAAGTTGAGGAGCACAACATTGCCTTTGTAATCACGCAGGCGAAGTGTGTGCCCCTCAACGTCTTTGAGCACCAACTGAGGCGCGGCATTCTTTCCCTGCCCGAAGGCTAGCGATGAGAGGGCGACAAGAAACGTTGCCGTAAATACTGCTCGTATCATCACGCCACCTCAGTAAAGAAATCTCACGCCGACAAGTAGGGCCCGCTCAACACGCAACACCTGCGTCCCGGTGTCCCGCACGATGGGAAGCTGATAGCTTCCTTCGATGACGAACCGCGGATGCATGGCGTATTGAATTCCCGGCGCGAAGTAATATTCCGTCGAGCGACTTCCCTGCACCGGCACGCCGGCGATTCGACCGGTGCCGCGGTGGAGGAAGTTTGTTTCCAGGATGGCAAACACTTCCCCGCCCGGCCGGTCATACTTTCGCGGGAAGAGCACATATTCGAGATCCGTGTTGAAGCGGAACTCATGCCCCGTCCGGAATCCATCACGCTCAGACCGGAAGACCCCTTCGGTGTTGCCGCCGAAGATGAATCTTCCCTTTGCTTGGGAGTAAGTGAGATCAACGTGCGGAGAGAGGCCGCCGCTGATCGGTGAAAGCTGTTGGCGCACGAACGCTGGGGCTTGAAGTTGTTCGGCCGGAGTGTCCTTCGTCCCAGTCGGGAGCTCCAGGCCGAAGCGCAACGCCGCCTGACGGTCACCCCAGGCCTCGACTTTGCGGAAGAACCGATACTTTCCCGATACCGAAATGTTGCCAACTCCGGCACCATCGCCGCTGACAGCAGTTGCCCTGTCTTTGAACGAGACCCGCGTGACCGGAAGTTCTACCTCGACCTGAAGCCTCGGCGTCGGCGTGTAGGAGACGCCAAGCAGTAAGGTTTGACGGTCAACGGTGAGCCCGCCAAGCCGCTGCCTTATGTAAACGTAGCGGGGGATGAACGCGCCGCCGCGGTAAACCGTGAGGCCTGGACTTGTCGTCCGGATGGGTGCCGCCGTTATTGCCGTCGGCGAGCCTTCCAAAGGCTCGCCGCTTGCCACGTTAACGTATTCCGTTTTCGTTGCGCTCTCTCTGCTATCATTTTGAGAGCGCTCAGCTTTCTTTGCAGGTGAAGGGGTAATGACCTCGCGGGCATCCTTCCCTTCGTCCACAGTTTTCCAATCGCCTGTGACCTCAGTTTCCACATCGCCGAGCGGGGACTGTGCAACATCGTCACCTTCCAGCGAAAAGCGCTGCCCTGACGTACCAGCTATTAATGATGGCCCGGTAGCGTCACGTGTGAGCTTTCCGGCGACGGTGATCTTTGCGGAGGCGAGCGTGTAGCCGGCCTTTTTCAACGTTTCCTTCAGTGCCGCGAAGGAGACGGGTTTGTCAGCTTTCGGCGTGAACACGCCGATGCCGTTTTTGATGTCGGTGATTTCGATTTCATTCAATTTCGGTGCGAAGGATAGACGGCTCACGGCCTTCTGAATGTTGAATACTCAGTTGCCGCAAAGATAGCCGTCAATCTTCATTTCGACGCGTTTGACCTGGGCGAGGCCTGCGCCCGCGCCGATAATTAACAGCAGGACGGCGCCGAGCGCCGCGGTGATGAACTTTTTCATCGCGATGTCTCCTATTCAAGATAGAGCTTGCCTATGTCCGGTGATACACACCGGCCTTGTTGTGAATGCGGCTGGCAAGCTTGTTTCTAGATCAGGAAGACGCAGTGCAGAAGGCGGGTTCCCCCGCGATCAGGAAGACGTACCCATCGGTCCGGCAGTTGGGTGCGAGGATAGTTTTCTGGGGCGAATTCAACCCGGCGCGGGGCGGCTGTTGTGACCGTAGGCCCCGCGGCGTGTGCGTCGCGTTTCACATCCGCCGTGAGCGTTTCGAGCGAGCAGCACACCTGAGACTGTTCTGAAGTAAAAGGTGCAGCGAGTGATTCGGATGTGAATGGGTCTTTCTTGCCGGCCCGCGCGTGGCAACAGTCGCCGCCTTCGCCGGCCATGGGACAATGCTCTTCGGTCGCCAGGTCGGCGGGCGCGGCCAGACAGCCGGAAAGACAATTTAGGCCGCCCCACCAGAGCAAGAGCAGGAGGGCGAAATGGCGTTGCACAATTCTGTTTGTCGCCGGCCAGTCAAAGCGCATCTCAGGGATTGTAGTCTGCGCGTCATTCACAAGTCCAGAATGATTGCTGAATCAGCACGCCCTCGATTCTTATCACAATTCCTGCTCCATCGAATTTCCATGCCGCCGGGCAATAATCCATTAGATTGCGGGCCTGCTACAAGGCCCTATATCGAGCGTAATAATTCTTCCAAAGTATCGGTCAAGCGTTGAATCGTTTCTCTGTCAATTGGCTCAGGGCGATTTTTATTAAACCGTTGTCCAATCTCACTCATAAAGTCCACACAGAATAAGGCTGTATACAAATCCAGCACTTCTTTTTGCTGTTCAGTAACCTTTACCGCCTCACACCAATAGTTTATGTAGTCCAAATCAGCCTGCATATTAATAAGCGCCATTCGTGTCAACGCAATCGGAAGCAGCCCGTCACCAAAGCAGACACAATCAACATCTACGATGCCGCTTAACTTTCCATTGTGAACGATCACATTTCTGGTGGTTGTATCATCCAGGAAGAGTCTTGGTAGAACCTGAGAAAAATAACTCTGGTAGCCGTCGAGTTTTCTGGTTACTCGCTCAACTTGCCGGACGTCTATAACGCCAACAGCCTCAATCCTTGCTCGACTTCTTTCAAGCGAACCATACAAAACGTTCGTCCAAGTCGGATAAAAAGAATCGCTCTCATAACTGTCAACGTAGCCGAAGCCTTTGCCCGGCGGTAAAGAGCCCGCAATATTCTGGACACGCGCGATCTCATTTGCCAGCACTCTTTTCTCTGCCCCGGATAGCTGAGGGTAAACGGCCCCTAAGTCATCTCCCGCAAGTCGTTCAAGAAGCATGTAAGGAAAGGGGAATACGGTAGCGTCCAAGTCATAATTGATAATGGCAGGCAGGGGCACTCCTTTGGATTTCAGGCGTTGGTTCCAATAAACGGCACCAGCGAGAAAATGTCTGTTCTTTGGCCAGGCAATTCGAGCAACTACGTCGCGACCACTTTGAGAAATAACGTCATATACAAAATGACAAGCCCCTGTCGTGAATCTCTTTACGCTAATGACAGATTCCTTTAGAGCCCTCTGTACGATCTTCGTAGCGTCTTCTTCACCTGGTAAGATGTTAGTTTCATCTTTCATCGCTCTCTTTTACCGCCCCTGACCGCCCAAAACTCGCTCACAGCAAGTCCCGATTTAGCGTCGTTCACCCGGAACCGCATAGGTGATGCCGGAATATTGCATCTCATTCCAGGTTTGCTCGCCCCAGCGCACGGTCGCCTTCGGGTCGGGATTCCACGGGTTGGCGGCCGAGTTGTCGTAATGGGCGGTGGCTTCCAGCCGCGCACCTTTCGGCACGGTCAGCGGCTTGGTGTAGACGTAGTAGGTCTGCCAGTTGAAATCGTACTTCGGCACCGAGAGCACGACCTCTTTGCGGCCATCAGGATAGATAAGGCGGTACTCCCAGCTCTTGCCGCGCAGGTGCGTGTGCGGGAACAGCGCGTAAATATACACGTCCTCGTCGAATTGGATCGCCGACTCGACGGCTTCGTTGGCCGCGCCGGGCGGAATGGCAAACGTTGGGTTAACGAAGGCGCTCGTCCGGACTTCCTGCTGCGGTGGCTGCTTGGCGAAGATCAGCCCGATGCCCGATTGGTCTTTGGTCGGCGTGCCGTTCGCCGTGTAATGCATTTGGAAGGTGAGGACGGAGCCGGCTTTGATGCGCAGCGCGGTGCCCGGTCGGAAGACCATGGCGTTCGTGCCCGGCGCGGTCGTGGCGATCAGCGCGCCGGGCGTGCGTTCCTGTTCACGCCGCGGGGCATTGCCCTGCGCCTGCCCGCGCGCGGCAGCCCGCAGGTCCGGTACGACTTGCATGAAGACCGGCCGCCTCATCTGAGCGCCCGGCTCGCGGCAGAAGACCAGAATGTGATGCACGACGCGGCGCGCGCCCGGTTTCACCTCAATGGCTTGCACCCACTTGTCTTCGGTGAAGTTGGTCGGCGCTTCGAAGTACTGGTAATCAATCGTGCCGGAGGCCGGAACTTCGTACGCCTTCGGCATGCTGATGACGGCGTCGGGCGTGCCGATTTCCCAGCCTTCGGTGAATTTCGGCGCGGGCGGCAGATCTTTCGGGTCGCCCTTGGGCGCGCCGGCATTAACCCAACCGAGCAGCGTGGCCTTTTCCTGCTCGCTCAAGCGGCGGTCATTGGAAAACACGCCGTGCGCCGCCTCCGCATGCCAGGGCGGCATCTGGCCGGATGCGACCTGTTCGCGGATGGCCTTCGCCCAGGGGCGCGCGTCTTCGTAAGTGAGCAGCGACATCGGCGCGATGTCGCCGGGGCGATGACAACTCGCGCAATGCTTATACAGAATCGGCGCGACATCTTTGGTAAACGTCGGTGCCGCCGCCGCTGTGGGTTGCGCCGTGCTTGTAGCCAATAGGGTCAGAAGCGCGGCGGTTAATGCCACCACGCAGGCGATGCGAATTTTTGTCATATCAGTTTCCTTTCGAAGCAGGGAAAAGCGCGCGCAGTGTAGCATCGCCGGCTCAATGCGGCTAAGGTCGGGTGTAATTTTGCCTGAAGCAGGTAGAGAGTCACTCTGGGGCAAGCATATGAATCGCATAACCGATGCGGAACTGATAAATCAGCGACCTGTCAAAGGGTGAATGCTCATGACATTCGCCCGGTGTCGGTAACACACCAAGTTTCACACCGGCGTTCCTTTTTGATCAGAAGCTGCTTGTCTTCTCTTCCCTTTGGGCGCAGGATGCGCGTGTGGATAAGCCCAAAAGGAAAATTCTCTGCGTGGAAGATCATCAGGATATGTCCGCCCTGATCACAACGATTCTCAGCGCCTATGAAGTTGTCGGGGCTTATAGCAAAGCGGACGCGCTCAAGAAGGCTTCAGATGAGCAATTTGACCTCTATTTGCTGGATTACCACTTGCCGGACGGCACTGGCCTTGAGTTGTGCTATCTGATTCGCGCCTTCGATTCCAACACGCCCGTTCTGTTTTGCACCGGGACAAAGACATTGACTGACGGCCAGATTCGCATGGCTGGCGCGCAGGGGGTTGTCTATCTAGGGGAGGGGTTTATAGAGAGGCTTTTAGCGGCAGTGCCAGAAATCTTTGGGTGAGAACTAAGGGCAAGGACAACTTCTTGTGCAACCCAATGACTTTTGTGCAGAAATCCTACACGCTCAAAATTCCTGCACAAAAAGTCGGATGTCCTATCGGGGAAAATTCTTCGCCTCTGCTCCCTTATCCCGATAGTTTCAATATCCTGTGTCTGGCAATGTGCTATTTGTCGCTGTACTTGGGCGGCCAGCGGGGTTTAGCCATTGGTTGAGCCGGTCAAAAGGGGAAGGCGTTCCTCTCCACTAAAGATCAGGGAAATTCCAGACTTACCCCGCCTAATTACCTTGCGCATTCGGGATGTTTTTTTTGGAAGTCCGGCAAGGCGAGCGCGGCGTCGCAAAGCGCGTCAGTGAGGGTTTGGCCGTTAGCGAGGGCTTGCTGTTGCCCGCGCTGTCGGTTATGCGTCTGACATAAAAACCGCCCGCGCATCGTGAGGCACGCGGCGGGATTGTCAGAAGACGTTAGTTTTTTTGTGCAGCCGCCCGACCTGTTGTGCAAATCGGACTTTTTTGTGCGAAGCCGATCTACTGCAAGCTTGTGCAAAATCTTCACCTACCCGTAGAAGGATTTAACACATAGACAGATTGGTGGTTTTAAGGTATCTTCTGCCGTGTTGTGATCCTCACTGGGCGTTAATCTTCACATTAGCGCGCTGATCACATCAAGCAGAATTTCCGCGAATCGAGCCTCCTCAATGCCCTGAACTCGGTGCGGTCTTCGCTGCGGACCATCGTCGCTAGCCCCGACATTATCGAATTCGTTCAATCTTATTTGCGCTGTATCTTGCTGAGCGGCTTACCCAAGATTGGCCGTAAACGAGGTTGCAAGAGACGCTAATCCGCCCTCCCACATCAGGCCGCATCATCGCAACATCGCACGAGGTCTGATTTGCTTGAAGTCTTTTGATCCGTATGAGTTTGTTCCCCGAAGCTCAATACCAATCGAGCTACTGCCTCTCAAGACCGTTGTAATCATCCGGATTGCCTGTTGCCTCAATTCTTAATCGCAGGCAGATCCTCCCAACATTACACGGATCTGGCGGCCTCACACCGCATCTCGAGGAATATTTATGAAGAAATTCACCCTGGCCTGTACGACGCTGCTGTTGGCGGCATTGGCATTGAATACCGCATTCACGCGCCATTTGATGGATTGGTTCAAAACGCCTTCGGTCACGCACGCCGAGATTTCTGGCAAAGACGGCGAACTGGTCGTCACTCAGCCGAACACCATCGTCAATAAATACGGCATCCTGGCAGTGGATGCGCCCGCCGGGTCGTCGCTTCTGGCGTTTAATAATCCTGGCGGCGCGAACGGCCTGGACATCACTACGCTGCAGGCCGGCGACCTGATTATGGTTATTCAGATGGCGGGCGCTTCGATTGACGTGAGCAACACGACCGGCTACGGCACGGTGACGAATCTGAACAACGCCGGGCGGCACGAATTTGTCACCGTCAACAAGGTGCAGGGCAACACGATCACGATCAACCCGCCCTGCGGCGGCCTGCGTTTCAGCTACACGGCCTCCGGTAAAGCCCAGATCATCCGCGTCCCGCAATACACGAAACTGACGATCAACAGCGGCGCATCGCTGACGGCTCCGGCCTGGGACGGGCGCACGGGGGGCGTGGTCGTGGTTGATGTGCAAAACCAGGCCATCCTCAACGGGAACATTGACGTCAGCGCGCTGGGCTTTCGCGGCGGCGCATTATCGGGCGCGGGCGGTGGCGGATTGCGCACGGACTTCGTGACCAATCAGCAGGATTTCGGCGCGGAAAAGGGTGAAGGCATCGCGGGCTATCAAGCGGATTATGATTTGGTCGGTGGGCGATACGCGCGCGGCGCGGCGGCCAACGCGGGCGGCGGCGGAACGTCGCACAATACGGGCGGCGGCGGCGGCGCGAACGGCGCCAACGGCAAGACATGGTCGGGCGAAGGCGTGATGGACGGTACAGTCACCGGCGCCGCGTCCGCGTGGCCGCTCGATCCGGCGTATATTGCCAATGGCAATAAATTAACCGATTCCGCAGGCGGTGGGCGCGGCGGATACAGCTACGCGGTGAACAACGGCGACGCCTTAACGCAAGGCCCGGGCAATGCGGTCTGGGGTGGTGATAATCGTCGCGAAGTCGGGGGCTTGGGCGGACACCCGGTCGCGCAAGACACCACGGGACGCATCTTCCTGGGCGGCGGCGGCGGCGCGGGCGCACAGAACAACGATTCGGGCGGCGCGGGTGGTAACGGCGGCGGGTTGATTTACATCATTGCCGACACTGTTACGGGCACCGGCACGTTGCTGGCCAACGGCGCGAATGGTGGAAACACGCGGAACGAAAATCGCGATGGCGCCGGTGGCGCGGGCGCAGGCGGGACGATTGTTGTGGCCGCTAAAAGCTCATTGACCGGCACCCTGATTGCGCAGGCCAACGGCGGCAACGGCGGCAACCAGACGCCCCCGGTTGCGCCCTTCACGCCGGAATCCGAAGGGACGGGCGGCGGCGGCGGCGGCGGTTTTGTCGCCTTTGCCAACGGCTCCCTGACAACACAAGTCAATGGCGGCGCGAACGGATCGTCACAGGCTCCTTCTGTCGCCGAATTCCCTGCCAACGGCGCGACGCGCGGCGCAACCGGCCAAGTGGTTCCGGCGGTCGCCAGCATTCCTTTCTGTTCGACGACCAGCGACCTTTCTGTTACCAAGACAGATAACCAGACGACGGCGGTCCCCGGCGCGCCGCTGACCTACATCATTGTCGTCAAAAACAACGGCCCGAATGACGTGTTTGGCGTCCCGGTCACAGACACACTGCCCGCGGTGCTGACCAATGCATCGTGGACCTGCACACCATCGGCGGGTTCGGTTTGCCCAGCGCCCACGGGCACGGGCAGTATCAACACCACCGTCAACCTGCTGAACGGCGGCACGGCGACCTTCAATTTGACCGTCACGCCTGATCCGTCGGCGACGGGAATGATTACTAACACGGCCACCGTCAACATGCCCGACGGCGCGGTGGATCCCAACCCGAACAACAATTCGGCCAGCGACACAGACACGCTGACGCCACAAGCCGATCTTTCGATCAACAAGACCGACGGGTCCGGCACCGTCATCGCCGGGACCGATCTGACCTACACCATTACCGTGCGCAACAACGGTCCCAGCACGGTCAATGGCGCAACCGTCACCGACACGGTTCCCACGAAACTAACCAACGTAACCTGGACCTGCACGGCCACGACCGGCGGCAGTTGCGGCGCGCCCAGCGGCAACGGCAGCATCAACACGACCGTCAGCCTGCTGCCCGGCAGCGTGGCGACCTTCAAGCTGAAGGCGACCGTTATCAATTCGGTGACTGGTTCGCTGGTCAATGCGGCGACGGTCACGCCGCCGGCGTCCGTCCCGGACCCCAATCCGAACAACAACACCGACACCGACACCGACACCATTAACATTTCAGCGGATCTGGCCATCACCAAAACCAACAACACCGCGACGCTGGTGGCGGGCACACAAACGACCTACACGATTGTCGTCAGCAACGCCGGCGCCAGCGCCGTGACCGGCGCGGCAGTGGCCGACAATCTGCCGGTGACGCTGATCAATGTGACGTGGACGTGCACGGCTTCTGCCGGGTCTGCCTGCGGATCGGCAAACGGCACAGGCAGCATCAACTCGACCGTGGATCTGGCAGTGGGCGGAACCGCGACATTCGCGTTGACCGCGACCGTTGCGCCGGGCGCGACCGGCAACGTTTCCAATTCTGCCAGCGTCACGCCGCCGAACGGCGTCACAGACCCGAACGGCGCCAACAATGCGGCGACCGACACCGACACGCTGACGCAGACCGCGGACCTTTCCGTTACCAAAACCAACAACGCGACTACTGTCACCGCAGGCACACAAACTACATACACGATTGCGGCACACAACAACGGCCCAAGCTCGATTACAGGGGCGACCGTGACCGACACTCTGCCCACGAAACTGACCAATGCTTCGTGGACGTGCACGGCATCTGCTGGTTCAAGCTGCGGCAGCCTGAGCGGGACAGGCGACATCAATACGACAGTGAATCTGGCCGCGGGCGGGACCGCGACGTTCACCGTCACGGCCACCGTGCGCGCGGACGCCACCGGCTCGCTCGTCAATTCTGCCAACATCGCCGCGCCATCGGGCGTCACCGATCCGGGTTCAGGCAACAACTCTGCGACCGACACCGATACGATCGCATCATCGGCTGATCTTTCGATCACCAAGACCAACAGCGCGACCCTGGTGGTGCCCGGCACACAGACCAGCTACACCATCGTCGTTAACAATGCCGGCCCGAGCGTCGTCACCGGCGCGACCGTCAGCGACACCCTGCCCAACACCTTAAGCAACGCCACGTGGACGTGCACGGCTTCGGCAGGCTCGGCCTGCGGCGCGGCCTCAGGCACGGGCAACATTGCGACGACCGTCAATCTGTTGGTCGGCGGTACGGCGACCTTCAACCTTACCGCGACCGTGTCCAGTGCGGCGACCGGCACGCTCGTCAACACGGCAACGGTTGCGCCGCCAGGCGGCACGACCGATCCCAATTCAGGAAACAACTCGGCTACGGGCAGCAATCAGTTAGGCCCAAGCGCCGACCTGTCGGTGACCAAGACCAACAACGTCAGCTCGCTGACGCCGGGTCTGCAAACGACCTATACGATTGTCGTCAGCAACGCCGGGCCCAGCGCCGTCGCGGGCGCGTTGGTGACGGACATTCTGCCGAGCACGCTGACGATGATTTCGTGGACGTGCACGGCGTCGTCCGGGTCCAGTTGCAGCGTCCCCAGCGGCAACGTCAATCTGAACAACACCGCGGTCAATCTGGCGGTGGGCGGCACTGCGACGTTCAACGTGACGGTGCTGGTTTCGAGTTCGGCCACCGGCACGGTCTCGAACAACGTGAACATCGCCGCGCCGAACGGCACGCTGGATCCAAACCTGGCGAACAATTCGGCCACAGACACCGACACGCTGAATCCGGTGGGCGATTTGTCCATTACCAAAACCAACAACGCCACGACCGTCACGGCTGCGAATCAAGTCAGCTACACGATCACGGTCAGCAACAGCGGCCCAAGTGCTGTCACGGGCGCTAGCGTTGTGGACAATTTGCCGGCCGCTTTGACCAACGCCTCTTGGACGTGCACGGCTTCGGCGGGCTCATCCTGTGGCGCAGCCGGCGGCACCGGCAGCATCTCGACGACTGTCAACCTGGCCAGCGGCGGCACGGCCGTTTACACTCTGACCGCGACGGTGGCCAACGATGCCGTCGGCACCCTGACCAACACGGCCAGCATTACGCCGCCCAACGGCGTCACCGATCCGGGCTCGGGCAACAATTCTGCGAGCGACACCGACACGGTCATTTCGCGGTCGAACTTGCGCATCACCAAGACGGCAAACCCGACGCAACCAATCCCCGGTTCCACCATCACCTACACGATCACCGTCACCAACGACGGCCCAAGCCCAGTCGTCGGCGCGACGGTCAATGACACCGTGCCTAGCCCGTTGACCGACGCCACCTGGACCTGCACGGCTTCGGCAGGCTCGGCCTGCGGCGCGGCCTCAGGCACAGGCAATATTTCGACGACGGTCAATCTGACCAACGGCGCTACCGCGACCTTCACCTTGACGGCGAAGATTCCGGCGAACGCGACCGCCGCCATCACCAACACGGCCACCGTCGCCCCGCCCAGCGGAGTTGTTGATCCCGACAACAACAACAATTCCGGGTCGGTCACGTCAACGCCGCAGCCGAACAGCGACCTGAGCATCACCAAAACCGCGAATGCGACTGCCGTCAAAGCGGGTGATGAAGTGACCTACACGATCAACGCCAAAAACAACGGCCCGTCGGATGCGCCGGGCGTCGTTGTCACCGACGCGCTGCCCACCGGAGTGAATTTTGTCTCGGCTAGTTCGACCAAGGGCACGTGCTCAGGAACAACGACGGTGACGTGTAACATCGGCACCTTGACGGCCGCCGCACCGAACAACACGGCGGTGGTAACGATCAAGATTCAAGTTCCCTTCACCTTCCCGGTCGGCCCGCTGAGCAATTCGGCCGTGGTCAGTTCCCCCGTCACCGATCCCACCGGTGGCAATAACACTGGCGGCTCAACCATTACGGTCAATCCGCCGCCCGGCGCGAAATTTGGCCCGGCGGACCTTTCCATCCGCGCTTCCGGCACGGACGTTTGCATCGGCGGGGGGAATGTTCTGACGGTCGAAGTGAAATCGAAAAACACGGGCGACGGAGTTCAGCATGACAATCCCGGTCCGGAGCTTGTGGCTTCGCTGCCGGTCGAACTGACGACGATTCTTGGCTCCTGCAACGCCACGTTTGGCACTTGTACGCTCAGTGGCGCGCAGGTCGAATGGAATGGCGAAATCCAGCCCGGCCAGGTTTTGACCGTCACGTTCCAGGTCCGCGTTCGTCAAAACATTACCGTGGGGACTCGATTCTGCTCCACCTTCAAGGTCAATTACGACACGAACAGCGACGGTGTGAACGATGGCACGACGTCCGTCCCCTACTGCCAGGAAGCTAACTGTACGCCGCCGCCCTGCACCGGCAATGACTGTCCGGATTTCGGCTTCCTGGGGCTGGACAGACAGGTCGTTGGTGAAAGCGGCAGCGATCAACGCCCCGGCTCGGTGCTGATCTATCCGATTTACACGTCCAGCGCGGCCAGTGCCACCGCGCAAAACACGCGCATCAGCCTGACCAACACAAATGCCCAGCGTCCGGCCTATATGCACCTGTTCTTCCTGGACGGCAGCACCTGTTCGGTGGCGGATAACTACCTGTGTCTGACGCCGAATCAGACGACTGCCTTCCTGATCTCCGACCTTGATCCGGGCGTCACGGGCTTTATCATCGCGGTGGCGGTGGATAGTAAAGGCTGCCCGACCAACTTCAATTATCTAATCGGCGATGAATACGTGAAGCTCGCCAGCGGACACGCGGCCAACTTGGGCGCGGAGGCGATCCCGGCCACGTTCGTTCCGCCGACGGCGCCGGACGGGACGCCGACCGATCCGTACATTTGCTCATCCACCGCGAGTACGGCAACCCTCTTCTTCGACGCGGCACAGCCAACCGCCGCAGAACGGCACTACGCACGGCTGGGCCGCGTGCTCGCGGCAGACAACCTGCCGTCGCGCGCCGACGGCAACGACACACAGCTCATTGTGGATCGCATTGGCGGTGACCTGGGATTGGGGACAACGCCGCTCGGCACCGTCTTCGGCGTCTTTTACAACGATACTGAGGCGGGCTTGAGCTACTCGTTCACAGGGTCCTCGTGCCAGTTCGTCAACGTAATCTCGAATAACTTCCCACGCACCGCGCCGCGCTTCGAACAGTTCGTGCCGGCGGGGCGCAGCGCGTGGACGAAGATCTGGTTGCCGAACGACGGCGCGATCCTGGGCGCAACAATCAACAATACGACAAACACGAATGGCTATCGCGGCGGGCACAACATGCACAAACTGACGCTCGGCACCACCAGTTTGACAATGCCTGTGTTCCCGCCGGGCTGCCTGTAAGAATATTGCGATTGCGGCGGTGTAAGGGTTCGAGCCGTAAATCAAAATCATCCCGCCCGCGTATCTACTGATGCGCGGGCATTTTTCTTTGCGGAATGATGCCGCTCGCATTTAGTCCTAGACAGGCTATAAGAGTCGCGTTACACTCCCGCTAGGGTTTTTCCCTAGATCCCTCGTTTTATTCCTAATTCAACCACACCCGAAGCATCCCTCATTTCTTCCATAAATATTTCAGGCATCGGCGGGAGTGTCTGATCGTGACCGCAGAGGCGGCGCGGCGTCGGGTGTGTCGCACCCTTGCACACCCGGCGCAATCCCGCCTGCCTAAGTGGAGTGTTTCGTAATGATTTTCTATATCTTCGAGGGCCGTGATGGTTTCTGGCATTGGCAGCTTAAGACAACCGAAGGAAGGAAGATCGTCGAATCGAATGAGAATTATGTGGATAAAGACACCTGCCTTTCTGCCATCACTCTTATCCAATCATCTATCGTGGCAGAGGTTGTTTCTTTAGGCTGAAGGCTGATGCGCGCTCATTGTGAGGGCGGTATGCAACGGCCTAGAAGCGTTCGCGGAGATTCAAATCGAATGGCCTGACGTGGTGACGGACATCGCAATGCCTGTCCTGAGCAGTTTGGATTTGATTATTGCCGTGAGGTCAAATGATGAACTTGCCCATTTGCCGGTCATCGCGATGACGGCCTTCGGTGAAAACCTTCGAGAGCTTGCGCGGACGGTAGGGGCAAACGAGTCCATAGGCAAGCCGACCGAATTGGAACAAATGCGCGAGGTCATTGACGAAACCATGTATCGTCATAGCGAGTGGCGTATCTGAGTTTGGGGTCAGCGTCAGAGATGTGGGGTAGCAGGCGCGTTGGCCCGCCCCTCCCGCCAAGCCCCAAACTCCGACAGCGGTTATACTCTGCCTTCGTAAAAGGCCAAAGAGTTTATTTGCAATCAGAGACTGGCCGCACCTGAAGTGCAATAATTCGCAACGCAAAAGGGCTGCACCTATTTAGGTGCAGCCCTTTTGCGTTTGGGACCACCGTCGTCGTTTAGCAGCCCGGTGGGAAGATCGGGATGGACAACGATGCCGCGGTCGAGAGTCTGAGTTTGTGCAGGTTGTGGCCTTGATTGAAGGCGCCTGCGGTCGTCCCCGCGTTGGGGTTGGCATTGATCGCTGCTCCTAGAATGGCGATGTCGTTCTGGGAGTAGAGTTTCAACCAGCCGCTGCGGCCCGCCGGGATGAAGTTCTCCAGGCGCGGCGTGATGCGCGGGAAGGTGTTCGACAGCGCCCCTTGCAACTGGCAACCGCCCGTCACCGAGAAACTCAGTGAGCTTTCGGTGTCGTCATAAAAGATGCCGAAGAGCGTGCCGAGCGTGGAAGCCCCCGTCGCCAAATTGCCGCCGAACCGGTTGACGATCAACAGCGTGTTGTTTCCGTCGGCCCTTGACCCGAGGTTGTCCAGCGCCAGCACGCGCGGTGCGGCGGTGTAACTGATTCCATCGAAGTTGAGAGTCGTCGTCACCGAATTGATGTTGCAGAAGCTAAGCCCGCCTGCCAACGCAGAGAAACTTTCCGCAGCGAGGTTGGCCGCGAAGCCGCCGGACAGCTTCACGTATTCGTCGCCGATCAGGAAGTTGAAGTTCCTGGGGCATCCGTTTGCGTCAACCGCGATGGCTATCACGTACCCCGTCGTGCCCGGATCGAAGTCGAAGGCCTGGAAAGACGTGGTCTGGTTCGGCGTCAGACAGATGTAGCTATCGGCCACCGAACAGGATGCGCCGTCTACAAAAAACAGGTGAACTGGCGTGTTCAACTGTTGGTTCGTGTTGGTAATACTCAGGCGCGTGTTCTGAATGTTCGGGTTGGTCGCGCTTGAGCTAAAGATGTTGTAAACCAGCACGGACCCTGGCAACTGATCGCTCACCGGCGACGCCGCATTGGCAAGCAGGCCCGGGCCGGCCGCTAGACAGTTAACAGTTAGACAAGCCGATGCGGTTAACGAGGACCCGCCGCCCAGACTGGCCAACACCACCGAACACAATTGCGTACCGAGCGCCACCCCGTCCGCGATTTGCAGTTGGTAACTGACGGTCGCGCTCTGCGCCGCAGTCAGCGTGCCCGAATAGGCGATTGTGGATTCATTCACCACCGCGCAGGTCCCGACACTGGCGGTACATAGGCCTGGCAGTGCCTTCAGACCGACCGGTAACGTCACAGTCGCCGTGCCGCCGGTCGTCGTTGCCCCGTTGTTGGTGAGCGTAAACGAACCGTTCACGACATTGCCCGGCCCAGTGCAGCTAAGCGGGTCGGTCAGCTTGGCGGTTAAGTTGTCTGTCGGGCACTGGGCGCCGGCATCCGTGTTGCCGACCAGCCCGCTGACAGTGACTGAATAGCCGGAGCAGCCACCGGAGTTAGCGTTGGCCTCCTGAACTGCGACAACGAGTGTGCCGTTGGCCGGCACGTTCACGGAGAATGAAAGTGACGCTCCCGTATTGGGACTTCCCCCCGGATCACCCAGGTAATTCGTGCAAAGATTGTTCGGATCAAAGCTCCCCAGATACGCCACGGGGAGAATCGGGTTCGTGGTTGACGAACAACTCGGCGTGGTCGTGACGGTCACACAAGCGGACGTAGGGCCGTTGGTGAAGGTGTGCGTACGGTAGAGACGCTGCAACGCATCAAACGCGCCCGGACAGGCCTTCGCCGTTCCGCAAGCGGAGGTGAGGCCATTCCGGCTCAGGCGCGACACCGCTTTGGGGTCTGCCGAGGTCAGGCTTCCGTTCACCGTGATTGGGGCCGTCGTGCAGGTGGGCAGCGAGAAGTTAAACAAATTCGAGCCGCCGCTATACGTGGCCGCCAGCGTGAACGCGATGGGCGTTCCGCAAACGAAGTTCGGCGACGTGGAAATCGTGAATGGGAAGGTGTTGGTTCCCGTACCACTGGCCGTAATGTCCGGGTAGGGCGTGACAGGGTGCGTGACGGTGACCCCGGGCGTGGAAGTCGAAAGCGTCGCCGACACGTTGCCCGCCGTCAGGCAGCCGATGCCTAGGAGGGTCACGTTAATGCTGTCACACTCGTCGCGATCAATGACTCCATTGCCATTGCCGCCGGAAACCGCGGACGAAACGAAGGCGAGATTCGGCGTGCCGCTCAGACACTTGTTGAGCGTGGTCGTGCCGCCGTCGGTAATCGTGACGGTGAACGGGCCGATGGGTGCGCAACCGCGAACGGTCGAAGCCATCGTCACGGTGTACGTCCCCGGAGCCAGCTTCATCGAGTAGACCCCGCCGGCGTTCGTGGTGTCGGAAAATCCTGCCGATGGCCCGCCCGCGACCGTGACGATCACGTCGCTCATCGGGGCGCCGGAATCACAGGCCGTGACGGTGCCGGTCAGCGTGCCTTGCGCGGGCGCCGCACAGGTTGCCATCTTGAAACTGCCGATCCTGGTCTGCCAGTTAAACTGCGCAGTGGTCGAAGTGTAATACTCGCTGGTGAACCAGAAGGTGCAATCGTCTTTCGGGTCCACTTGCAGCGCGCTGTAATCGCCCCAACGGTTTTGAGTCGCCCGCTGCACGCCAGTGCCGGCAAAGAGCGTGGCTTCGCCGGTCAATTGGTTCGGCGGATCGTTGAACGCGCGGACGGCATAACTGAGCGAGGGGTTAACGGTGGTGCTGGAAGTGCTGTAACCGACCGCCAGATTGTCCTGATTGTCTATGGCAGCACTGCCAAGCCAGCGGTTCAGGCCGGTGGCCCCGTTGCCGGCGCCAGGCGCGAACGTCGCTTGCTCGGTCACGGCGTAAGCGCCGCCGGGTGTATTTTTCTGCAATTCAAAATAGCGAATGCCGGCTTGATAGTTGGCCGCACTGTTCGGCGTGACGCCGCTGACGTTGACCGTGAAATTCGACACCAGCGATTCGACGCCGTTGCGATTGTAGTACTGCAGCCGGTACATCATATCGGACGAGATGGAATCCAACCGGTCGGTGGCGTTATTGCCCGCCGGCGGCGGCTGTTCAATGTCCGCGCGCCCGCCTGGATTGCGGCCGTCGAAGGCGCCGAGCAAGATCGGATTGGCGTAGCTGCTCTCGGGGCGCTCGGTAAAGGTGGAATTGGCCGGCGTTGTAAAATCCGCGTGGAAATTGAACAGCCGAACGCCGTCCTTCGGAGCGCCGAAGTTATCATCAGTCCAATAAGAGAAAACGTTGGGCGCGCCCGCGGGCGGCGGCAGCAATCCGTCTTGATCCGACGGCAGCATGCCGAAGATCGCTTCGGGAAAGTTGGTCAGGTTCAGATTGAAATAAATTCCGATCGCTGTCGAGTCGCCGGCCAACATCTTCTGGCGGTCGAACGCGAATGCGCCACCACCATCAAACGGCCCGCCGTTGTTGAACTGATTGGTGGTCATGTAATAGCCGTCCGGCCATACACCGAACTTGGGGTAATCAGGAAACTCCGTGCCCGGCAGTTGGAAGTCGTACAGGTAATACCCTCCCGTGGGGTCGCCCGTCTTCGAGATGGCAACGCATTCGTGGAACGGAGGTACCGTACCCGAGCCGGTGTACGAGAACTGGCTGATCAACCAGCGGTTGGCCATCCGGTCGTAGAGCACGATCGGATCGCCCGGATCGAGCGCGGCGCAGATTCCGCCCAAGGGGGCAAACAGGGCGCTCTGTTTGAAGGGGGCGCCACGCGGGTTGCCGGTTTTATCATAGACGCGAACTTTGGTGTTGACCGCCTGAACGTAATCGTTCGGCCCGACGTCGCCGTTGGTGTCAGGCGGTGCGACGTTGTTGCCGTCAGTAAAGGCGATCCCTTCGAAGGTCAAGATCGGTTGCGGCGGGGTCACCAGCGGCGAGATGGTAGATTGAATGAGCGAGTCGAACGAGGGTGCGGCGTCGCCTTTGCGAGTTTCCCGGGTGTTTCGCTCGTTGATCTCTTCCGCTTCTTCGCCGCTCGGTTTCCGATCGTCAAACCCGCTGGGAGGCAGATCCCGAACCGGAGGAGAAACCGCATAACTGGCCAACTGAATCACACTGGGCTTTACGGTCTGGTCCTGCCCTGCAGCCTTCGGCAGTCCCTTCAAACGAACGGTCGCCCTGTAGGTTCGGACCGCCGCTTCAAAGGCTTCCGCGTTATCGGGCGTTGGGTTGTCGCGATGCATTTCGTAGGCGTGTTTGAGGCGATCGTAGGCCTCGTCCGGAGTCAGCGCGCTCGCGGTCAGCAGCCCTGTGCCGGTCAACGGGAACAGGATGCCCCCGACCAATGCTGCGACGGCCACCCACCTTAACCAAATGTGTGCATGTTTGTGCATAGTGTTCATTTAGGGTTCTCCGAAACGGGAATTGCCCTTGGATAGAGCTTCGCCGAAAGCAGGGAGACTATGCTGACATTCAGCGTTACCGATCGTCAGGAAAAAATTCGGGGTTGGATATTCGTTGAATTGCTGATCAACGCCGCCCAACAAAGGGTGTGGGCTTCGATTGAAGCCAGTGAGAAACCGCTTTGTTCGCGCGCGATGCGCAGCCGAAGTGCGACATCAAACTCTGCCATCCCGAGAGTGTAACCAGTCAGTGAAGATCGCCGGCGAAGTTTGATGCGATGTTATTTGATTGCCGAAACTGCGAATAAGCTACGATTCTTCCGGAACGCCTGAGTCCGCTACAACATGAGGCGAACTCGATTGGATTACGTTTCAGAAGTCGGGGAGAGAGGTAACTATGGCCGCGATAGTAGAGAACTTATCTACCTAGGTCAATAGTTTCCGTCATGTGCTGGTCTGCCTTTACTTTGCCGTCGCGGCTCGCTGCTTCAAAATCTGATCCGCGATCACGCCCAATAGAATCACCGCGCCCATCACCGCGAAATTCAGGGAGGGTGGGATGCCGAGCAGGTTGACCAGATTTTGCAGGACCTGCAGCAGCGCCGTGCCGACGATAATGCCGATCACAGAACCTTCCCCGCCCCGCAGGCTGCAACCGCCCAACACCGCCGCCGCGATGCCGTACAGTTCGTAAAAGTTCCCATGAGATGAGGGGGAAATGGAGTTGGTGTAGAAAGCGATCAGAATGGCTGAGATGCCGGTCATCAAAGCGCAGATGATATACGCGGCAGTGATGACCACTTTGGTGTTGATGCCGGAAAAACGCGCCGCGTCTTCGTTGCGCCCGACGGCGAATAAATACCGGCCGAAGACCGACCGGTGCAGCACGACCCACATTACTACGCTGACGATAATCAGCACGATGAATGGCGCTGGGATGCCGGCGAGGCTCCCCGTCGAAAGATTGCGCAGCCGTTCAAACCCTTCCGCGTTGCCGAAGCCTTTCGTCTCGTCGTTGGCGATGAACCGCGCCAGGCCGCGATAAAACAGCAACCCGCACAGCGTGACGATGAACGGTTGAATCTTGACGCGCGTGATCAGCACCCCGTGCAACGCGCCGAGCGCCATCGCGACGCCGATAACCGCCAGGACGGCCAGCGCGCTCGGCCAACGCCAATCCACCAGCGCGAAGGAAAGCAGCACGCCGAGCAGCGCCATCATCGAACCGATCGAAAGATCAATACCGCTGGTGATGATGACCACGCCGACGCCGATGCTGAAAATTCCGTACGCGCCGATCAGCCGCGCCGTATTCTGCAAATTCGCCGCCGACAGGAAACGCGGATTGAGGACCGAAACCGCCGCGCACAACACCACGAGCAGAATGAAGATGCCGAGTTCTTTTTTCATGTTCAGTGTTTTTCAAACGCAAAGGCGCAAAGGCGCGAAGGAAGTTTTACTCCAATCCAATTCCCGAAATGCCCTTGCATCTTCGCGCCTTTGCGCCTTTGCGTTCATCTTTTCACATCAAAGCTTCCCCGACGGCCAACCGCATAACGTTCTTTTCAGTGCATTCGCCGCGATCCAGAATGCCTGTGATGTGGCCTTCGTGCATGACGGCCAGCCGGTCGCTCAATCTGAGAATTTCTTCCATGTCGCTGCTGATGACGATGACGGCGACGCCGTTTGCGGCCAGTTCGCGCATCAGTTCATAAATCTCCGCTTTCGCGCCCACATCAATGCCGCGCGTCGGTTCGTCGAAGATCATGACCTTCGGCTCCAGTTGCAGCCATTTTGCCAGCACCACTTTCTGCTGGTTGCCGCCGCTCAAGTTTTTGACCAGCGTTTCGATCGAAGCCGCCTTGACATTCATTCGCGTGCAGGCCGCGGTGGCGGCGGCGCGTTCGCTTGCCGCGCGGACCAGCCCATTGGTCGCGTACCGCTCCAGCGCGGGCAGACTGACGTTCTCGCGAATGACAGATTCGACAATCAACCCCGTCTGCCGGCGGTCTTCCGGTACTAAGTAGATGCCCTGGCGAATGGCGTCGCGCGCGGAATTGACATGGATTTCTTCGCCGTTCAGAAACAGTTGGCCGCCGAGCCTCTCGTCCACGCCGAAAATCGCCTGGGCCATCTCTGACCGCCCCGCGCTGACCAACCCGGCAAACCCCAGAATCTCCCCCTTGCCGACGGTGAAGGAGATGGTGCGGTGCGGGTAGCGAAGCGTTCGCAGATCGCGGACTTCAAAATATCCCGGCGTCAGCTTGTGCCTGGGTTCGTGGTAGCTGTGCTGCAATTCACGCCCGACCATCAACTGCACCATTCGCTCGTGCGACAACTCTTCGCGCTCGATCGTGCCTGCGTTGCGCCCGTCGCGCAGCACAACCGCGCGGTCGGCAATCTCGTAGACCTCGCCCAGGCGGTGCGAAATGTAAATCACGCTGACGCCCTGCGCGCGCAATTCCTTGACCACCTCCAACAGGCGCGCCGTTTCGGCCAGCGTCAGGCTGGACGTCGGTTCGTCCATAATCAGGATGCGCGCGTTGAGCGAAAGCGCCTTGGCAATTTCGACCATCTGCTGATGTGCGATGGACAGGCGGCTTAAAGGTGTGTCCGGGGCCACATCCAGACCGAGCCGGCGCAGATGAGTGAGCGTATCAGCATTCATACGCTTGCGGTCAATCAGATGGAATGGCTTCCACACCCCCGGCTTTACAGGCTCGCGGCCCAAAAACACGTTCGCCGCGACGTCCAGGTTATCCAACACGTTTAATTCCTGATGGATAAACGCGATCCCTAAGCGGATGGAATCGTTGACGGAATTGATCGCCACCGGCAGGCCATCCACTTCTACCCACCCCGTGTCGGGTTGATAGACCCCTCCAAGAATCTTCATCAACGTGGATTTGCCCGCGCCGTTTTCGCCCAACAGCGCGACGACTTCGCCCGCGTTGATGTGAAAATCAACGGCTTCGAGCGCCACCACGCCGGGGAAGCGTTTGCCGATGTCATGCATCTGCAGGATCGGAGCCTTTGCGGATTGCGGATTGCGGATTGCGGATTGTCCCATTGCTGATTGTGGGTTGCGGATTGCGGATTTCATAGATTGCGGGCCGTCCCATTGCAGATTATGGATTGAGAGGGGCTTCTTCAATCCGCGATCCGCAATCCGATAGGGCCGCATTCCGCAATGAGGTTATCTGCCGCGCAATGTCTTGAGTTTGGCGCTGAATTCATCCACGTTGTCCTGTTTGATGATCAGCGTGGGGACGAAGGCTTGCTTCGACGGCGGGATTCCGGATTTATCACCGTCCAGAATCTGCTTCATCGTTTTGATCGCCCGGTAGCCGAATTCGTAAGGCTGTTGCACGACGGTGCCGACGATCTCACCGGCTTTGACGCCGGCCAGCGTTTGATCTTCTTCGTCGAAGCAGACGATCTTTACTTTGCCGGTCTTGTTGCCTTCCTTGATGGCGTTCAGGATGGCCGGGCCGTTATACGACCACAGGCCGACGAACGCCGCGGCTTCGGGGTATTTGACCAAAGCGTCCGCGGCGTTGGCTTTGGCGCGTGTGTGATCGGCATCGTCCGTGCGCGCGTCAATGATTTCGATCTTGGTCCCTGCGATTTCGTCTTTGATGCCTTGCAGCCGCTCTTTGGCGTTCTGCGCGTCCAGCTTGCCGACAAAAATCACGATCTTGCCACCGTCGGGCAGCGCCTCTTTCAGCAATTGCCCGGCTTGCCGCCCGGCGGCGACGTTGTCTGTGCCGACATACACGGCGCGCTGGCTGTTGGGCGCATCGCTGTCCTGCGTGACGACCAGGGTCTGTTTCGCGATCTGGTTGATCAAATCGGTCTGATTGGCCGGGTCCACGGGGCTGATGGCAATGCCGTCAATCCCCTTGGCCAGCAAATCGTCAATAATGCGCTTCTGTTCGGCGGCAGTGCCGTCGCCCGGAATTTTGAATTCGACAGTGACGTCCGGCAATTCTTCATCGGCCTTTTCGGTCCCCCGGCGCGCGATCGTCCAGAAGTCCGACGCATTGTTGGTGACAAAGGCCAGCCGTTTCACAGACCCACCCGATTTCTGGTTGCACCCGGCAGGCAGCAAAACGCCCACGGCAAGCAACAGCACAAGGAACAACGTAGCGATGCGATTCATCAAATGGTCTCCTGCGGAAAACGGGTACGGTGCGCGCCCGCGCGGGCAGGCGTCTGGCGAGCACGGCCCGCGCGGGCGCGCACCGTACCCAGGGTCTCATCGTTTCGGGGCCTCGCCAGACCTTCAGCGCGCCCCGTCGGAGCGGGACTCGCCCGGCGGTTTGCTCACTGTGCTGGCGCGAGCCTTTCACTGACTATACAACTTGCGGTTGGGAAAGCGGCGCGACGCGGCGCACTGCGGCGGGAAGCTTACTCTTCATCGTCGTCGTTGTCCAAAGTTTGCGGCAACAGTTTGAGCTCTTCCGCGGCGTTACGCGGCTCGGCGATGCGGTAATCCTGTTTGATCTTGCCGTCTTTGAACACCACGACGCGGTCTGTGTATTCGGCGATGTCGTGTTCGTGCGTGACCAGGACGAGGGTGATCCCCTTCTCGCGGTTGAGCCGTTGGAAGATGTCCATCACTTCGACCGAGGTGCGCGAATCCAGGTTGCCGGTCGGTTCGTCGGCCAGAATCAGCGCCGGTTGATTCACCAGCGACCGCGCGATGGCCACACGCTGTTGCTGACCGCCCGAGAGCTGGTTCGGGTGATTTAGCTCGCGCCCGGCCAGGCCGACCGCCAGCAACGCTTCTTTCGCGCGCTTGTGCCGCTCTTCGGTCGGGATGTTGGCGTAGAGCATCGGCAGCTCGACGTTCTCCAACGCCGACGTCCGCGACAGCAGGTTAAAGCCTTGAAAGACGAAACCCAGTTTCCGGTTGCGAATGTCAGCACGTTCGTCTTTGGAAAGCTCCGAAACATCCTGGCCATCCAGAATGTAATGCCCGCGCGTCGGGCGATCCAAACAACCGATGATATTCATCATTGTGGATTTCCCCGAACCGGACGTGCCCATAATCGCGACGAACTCGCCTTCGTGGATTTTCAGCGAGATGCCGCGTAAGGCATGCACTTCGACATCGCCGGTCTTGTAGACCTTGTGGATGTGGTCCAGCTCGATAATCGCGCGCGCGTTTTTTTCAGGCGGGCTTTGCTGGCCACTCAGTGTGGATACCTGTGGATTAGCCTCCATTACCGATTGCATCTCTTCCTTATGATGTATACGTCAGCCTTGGCCTAGCTGCCGGATGGCGTTCTACCACTGCCTCACAGCCTAGTACAGGCCGTCGTAAACTGATCTGTAATTTATCCAGGTCCATAATGCAAGCGGCCAGAAGGAGTGTTCTGACCGCTTGCGTTTACAGCAAAAAGGTAGGGTTACGGCCTGCGTCCGCCGCCGCCGGGGCCGGGGCCAGGACCGCCGAAGCCGCCGCCGAAGCCGGGCGGGCGCGTGGTTGTGGTCGTAGCACTGCCCCCGACCTTCTGGCCGACAATGACGACATCGCCTTCTTGCAGATTTCCTTCAGCGGCTTCAGTCGCCGTACCATCAGTAATGCCAAGTTTCACTCTGCGTGGTTGGGGCTTATTATCCGGACCGAGCACCCAAACCACACGCCATTGGCCTTCCATCGGAACGCCCGCTCCGCCGCGTCCGCCGCCGCCACCAGCACGCTGCCCACCTTGGCCACCTTGTCCCCCCTGGCCACCTTGACCGCCGCCACCACGCTGACCGCCTCCGCCCTGTCCCCCGCCGCGATTGGCCTGCGCACCGCTTTCGCCCGACTGGGCGCTTGGCCCCTGACCGCCTTGGCCACCCTGACCACCTTGTCCGCCTTGGCCACTCTGGCCACCCTGCCCAGCTTGATCGCCACGCTGGCTGCGCATGATCTCGCGAATTTTCTCGGGCGTCATATCCTTAGGCGTAAAGCGCAGCGCGGCGTTGGGAATTCGCAGCGCGTTCTTGCGCTCAGCCACGCCGAAGGTCAAATTAGCCGTCATGCCTGGCATCAGCTTCAGATCGGGGTTTTGCACGTTGATGACGACGTTATACGTGACGACGTTCTGCACATTCTGTGGGCTGAGCCGAATCTCTTGGATCTGGCCCTCGAACCGGCGCCCGGTGAAAGCGTCTACCGTAAACGTGACGGTGTTGCTTTGATTAATGGCGCCGATATCGGCCTGGTCAATATTGGCGATAACCTGCATCTGCGTCAGGTCGTTGGCAATTGTAAAGAGGGTAGGCGCCGAAAGGCTGGCCGCGACAGTTTGCCCCACGTCAACGTTACGGGACACGACAACGCCGGAAATCGGCGAGCTGATGGTCGTATGACTCAGGTTGACTTGGGCCAGTTGCAGCGCCGCTTCGTTTTGCTTCACCTGGGCCTGGGCTTGCTGCACTTGCGCTTCGGCCTGCGCCAATCCAGAGGTCGAGGAAGCCTGTTCGCCGACGCGCGCTTGTTCAACTTGCGCGGTGGCCTGGTTGTAGCGGGCTTCGGCGGATCTGAAGCTGGTGCGGGCGGATTCAAGATCGCGCTCGGGCACAATGCCACCCTTTGCCAGCGCCTCCTGCCGGTTGAGAAAGCTCTTGGCGTCGTCAAGTTGCGCTTTCAGTGCGGCCAGGTTGGCGTCTGCGCTCGACACGCCAGCTTTCAGGTTTTGCACGTTGGATTTGGCGGCCAGCACCTTCGCCTGGGCGTCATTCAGATTCGCGCGCGCCTGTTCCAGATTGGCGCGGGCGGAGGCGACTTGCGCTTGAAAGATTGAGGGATCGAGCTGGGCGACGACCTGACCTTTTTTCACATTCGTGTTGAAATCGGCATACAGCGCCTGGATCGTGCCCGACACCTGGCTGCCGACCTGCACGGTCGTCACAGCCTGCAATGTCCCGGTGGCGGAAACGATGTTGCGGATGTCGCCGCGTTCGACCTTGGCCGTCAGGTATTCTTCGGCACTGGCGTCATTATTCCGCACGAAGAACCACCAACCTGCGAATAATGCCGCCAACACAAACACAGCCAGTAAGATATAATTTCGGTTGAGCTTCAGTTTCATAGTTTCAGTGATCTCCTAGACCTGATAGACAGCCATTCTGCCAAACTGGTTACATTTCTTGATTAAAGAGGGTCAAGGGAGCTTACCCGCCGGGCGAACATTGCGGCCCTCACGCCCGGTCAGAGCATCGCCCAGGTCTTCGCGCGCTTGCTCAACGAATTTCATCAATTCTTTGATAACTTCAGGATGGCGGTTGGCTACATTGTTGCTCTCGCCGGGGTCGTTGTCCAGATCGAATAGCGCCAGACCGATTTTTTGCTGTGTTTCTCGTCCTGGGCGGCCATCCTTGCCGGCTTCCTCTAAGTGGCGGTACGGGTGCGGCAAATGCAGTTTCCATCGGCCCTGGCGTACGGCGTGCAGTTCCTTGCCCCAATAAAAGTATAACGCGTCATGCGGGCTGGTTACGGCGTTCTGCTGGGATAAGAGCGGCCACATATTACGACCATCAATGATCCGATCCTTCGGCAATTCCGCGCCCGTGAGATTTGCGATTGTCGGCAATAAATCAATCGTCATTGCCGGAACGGGCTTCACCGTCGCGGCAGGAATCTTGCCGGGCCAACGCGCGATGAACGGCTCGCGCACGCCGCCTTCAAAGGCCGTCCCCTTCCCTTCGCGAAAACGCCCCGCTGAACCGGCGTGATCGCCATACGAAAGCCACGGGCCGTTGTCTGAGGTAAAAATAACCAGCGTGTCGCCGTCCAGGCCCGACCGCTTGATCGCGTCCAGCACCTGGCCGACAGACCAATCAATCTCCTCGATCACGTCACCGTACAGCCCATGCCCGGATTTGCCTTTAAATTTGGCTGAGACATGCAGCGGCACGTGCGGCATTGTGTGCGGCAGATACAGAAAAAATGGGCGGTCTTTGTTCCTCTCGATGAACTGCACCGCGCGTTCGGTGTAGCGCGTCGTCAGTTGTGTTTGATCGGGCATCAGCTCAATGACTTTGTCATTTTCGATCAGCGGCAGTTCGGGGTAGAAATTCTTGTTGGTCGGGTGGTTCGGCCACATGTCGTTCGAATAGGGCAAACCCAGATATTCGTCGAAGCCATGTCGCGTGGGCAAAAACGGCGCGTGGTGGCCCAGGTGCCATTTGCCGAAAATTGCCGTGGCGTAATTTTTTGTTTTGACCAGGTCGGCGATCGTCATCTCATTGGCGCTGATGCCGTAGTTCGCGCGGTGATCGAGCGCGCCTTGAATGCCGACGCGATTCGGATAACAACCCGTCAACAATGCCGCGCGCGACGCCGAACAGACGCCCTGCGCGACATAAAAATTCGTCAGCCGCATCCCCTCGGCCGCCATCCGATACAGGTTGGGCGTTTTGTAGCCGGTTGCCCCGAAACTTCCGATGTCCGCGTAGCCAAGGTCATCAGCAAAGATAATGACGATATTGGGCGGACGTTGATTTGACGCTTGCGAGGCGTCAGCGATGCCGAGTGGAAGCGCCACGAACAACAAAATGAACAACACCGCTTTTGCGCCAAATCCTAAGTATGATTTCAGCATTTCGCAGTTCCCTTCTGAAAACAGCACGGAGTTCAGGGTTCAGCCTGAAGTTGTGGGCGTACAGATCACTTGATGAGGACTACAGGCAGAAGCCTGAACTGCATGCTCTTATTGCTAAACCGTCTCTACTTGCCGCGGTCCGGGCTGCCGAAATAACGATAATGATCCCAGCGGTCGTCATCGGTGGTCGCGCGCGGGTCGCCCGTGTCGCGCATCCATTTGTCCAGCGAGGCGCGCAGTTTTTTCTTGGCGGCGGCGTATTCAGGTTTCGCGGCGACATTGGTAAGTTGGCCAGGATCGCTTCGCAGGTCGTACAACTCTTCTGCGGGGCGCTTGTCGGTCGCGAGTTTGAAGAACCTGCCGATCACAGGATCGTCGCGGCGCGCAAGCAGCAGTTCTTTCGACGGGCCCGGATCAATGTCGCCGAAATCGCCGACGGCGAAATAAACTTGTGGGTCGCCCGCCGGCCAGCGGTCCGGGCGCAAGTTGCGGATGTACAAAAAGTCGTTCGCCCGCACGGCGCGCACCGGATAACTGAGGTCGCCGCGGCGCACGTTGGCGTGGCGTTCGCGCTCCAGAAAGACCTGCTCCCGGCCCGATTGTTTGCCGCCCGCAAGCAAGCTTATCCAACTGCGCCCGGTCATTTCCGGCGGCGGCTTTAGGCCCGCGGCTTCCAAAAAAGTCGGCGCGAGATCAGTCAGCACCACAAATTCGTTGATCACCTTTCCGGCTTTCGCTTTGCCCGGCCACCGCACGGCTAGCGGTTGGTGCGATCCGCCATCATAGACGTTGGCCTTGGCGCGCGGGAACGGCATGCCATTATCGCCAGTGATGACGACCAAGGTGTTATCCAGCAATTTCGCGTCTTCCAGAAGCTTGAGGATTTCGCCGCTTTCGCGGTCGAAACGTTCAACTTCGTAGTAGTAATCCAAAATGTCGCTGCGCACCTCGGGCGTATCGGGCAGGAAGGCGGGCACCCTAACGTTTTCGGCCTTCATCCCCGATCGCGCGCCCGAGCCTTTTTCATAGGGCCGATGCGGGTCTTGCGAGCCGAACCAGAAGCAAAACGGCTTGTCTTTGGGCAACTGCCCGAAAAACTCGGCGAAACTTTTGAACTCGTCGCCCGCCGGGTTGCGCTGGCGCCCGCCCGCTTTGAAATTTCCCGGCCCCCAGCCCTTGCGCGTGAAGCCTACCTTGTAGCCCGCTTTCTCTAGCAAGTCCGGGTAGACGGCGAACTTGCTGGGCAGTGCGCTCCACAGATTGCCGCCTTCTTCCAACTGGTGTACGGCGCGTCCCGTCAACATCGCGGCGCGCGACGGGGTGCAAGACGGCGCCGCGCTGTAGGCGTTGATGAACAGCGCGCCCTCGCGCGCCACACGGTCAAAGTTCGGCGTCCTCACGACCCGATCGCCGTACACGCCCGCATGCGGCCATGCCCAATCGTCGGCGAGCAGAAAAAGAATGTTTGGGGGCGTCGCGGCGCGTTGCGCGCCGGCACTGGTTCGCGCAATAGCAAAGGCGAGAATGCTCACCACAACCGTTGCCCCGAGAAGAGCGAAGAGCAGAATGTTTCGAGTCCTCATACCTCAATAAATAATTCGAAAAGCAAACCACTTAAAGATTAAACCAAACCGTCGTTCAACGGCGTTCAGAGTACCGCTTTCAGGCGGGGGCGGCTCGTTTACGGGCCACGTCAGTGCGGCTAAAGCCGCAGCGGCCAGCTAAAGCTGGTACTCCGCAACACCGCCTCCACAAGCGACAGGTCATCTTCGAGTAGCTGCCAACGAAGCGAAGTTTCTCGCAGGGTCATCGTTTATTCGAGCTACTTGATGCTCACGTTGACGGTATTGGCCGCCTTGCCATCCACGGTTAAGACCACATCTACAATGCCTCTTCCTGCAAGGCCGCGATCCAGTTGCAGGTTGGCCTGATCCAAGCCAATCAGGCCCGGCGTCAGCCCCGCGTAGAGCACCGGCGCATTTACGCCACCAATCGTTGCGGCAACGTTGCCGAGCGAGGTGCGATTGCGAAAGCCCGTGCCGAAGAGGATCAAGAAAAGCTGATCGGTCGGCGCCCCCAGATCAATTGGAACAGGGACAAATCGCCCGGTCGCCGAATCGAAGCGCGAGGTCGCTTCGAAGCTGTCTTGGCCTGCAGCGTTGCGGCGCAAAACGACCGCCGCGGCCACGCCCTGCCCCGTGGAATTCGCGGCAAACAAGCCCGGCGCGACCGAAGCAATGTTCACCGTGCCGCTGAGCGTCGCGCCATTCCCGCTGCTGACCGTCACGGTGGCCAGGCCGTTGGCCGTGCCGTTGGGCACCTGAAAATTGACCTGTCCCGGCGAAACGAAAAACAGCGGTGACAATCGTTCAGTCCCTAGATTGTCGCGTACACGCACCGCGGTGCCGCTGATCGACGTGGGCAGCGGCGTGGTGCTTGCCGACAGCGTCCCCGTCGCCATCCCCGAACCGAACGCGGCGGCAATCGCAATGGCGGCCAAATCGCCATTGGGGATGAAGCTGGCGGCAGAGACACTGGCAACCGTTATGCTGATGTCTGACGCAGGCCGCGTGCGTCGGACGCGGTTGTTCGAATTATCCGCGATGAATAAATTCCCCGCGGCGTCTACCGCCACGCCCGTCGGGAAGGCAAGACTGGCGCCGATGGGCGCGCCGCCATCACCAACCACACCCGCCACGCCATTGCCCGCAATCGTGGTGATAATCCCGGTGCTCATCATGATCTTGCGGATGCGTTGGTTGCTGCGGTCGGCAAAGATCAGGTCGCCCGCCGCGTCCACCGTCAGATGGCAAGGCGAAATCAAGTTAATCAGCGCGTCTTTGGCCGGAATGTTGTCGCCGTTATAGCCGGCCACGCCCGTCCCGGCAATGGTGCTGATCTTGCCGTCGGCGACACTGATGCGGCGGATGCGTTGGTTGCCCTGGTCGGCGATGTAAACGTTTCCGCCAGCGTCCACGGCCACACCGGTCGGAAGGTTCAATTCGGCTTGCGTGGCCGGGCCGCCGTCGCCGCTGAAGGCGTAGCTCGGCCCGCCCGCGATGGTTGTGATGATCCCGGTGCGCCCGTCCACCTTGCGAATACGGCTGTTGATGCGGTCGGCGATGTACAGGTTCCCGTCCTTGTCCACGGCGACGCCTTGCGGGCCGTTCAGGTCCGCCTGTGTGGCCGGGCCGCCGTCGCCGCCGAAATCACCGAAGCCTTTGCCCGTGCCGGCGACCGTGGTGATCTTGCCGTCGGTCGTCACCTTGCGAATGCGGTGCGTGCTGGCGTCGCCGATGTACACATTGCCGGCGGCGTCCACGGCCATGCCGCGCGGCTGGTTGAAGGTGGCTTCGGTCGCGGGGCCACCATCGCCGCTAGAGCCCAGATCGCCCGTGCCTGCGAAGGCTGTGATCTGGCCGCTTGGCGCAATGCGGCGCACACGTCGGTTGTTGGTATCGCTGAAAAACACATTGCCCGCCGGGTCCAACGCGACGGCGACTGGCGAAGAGAGGTCTGCCGCCACGCCCGGCCCGCCGTCGCCGCCGTTCGCCGCGCGCCCCGTGCCGGCAATCGTCACGATCACCTGGGCGGCGTTGAAGGTGACGGCCAGTTGTGCGCTGCCCGCATTGCCGTTGGCATCCCACGCCGTGACGGTAATGTTGTTGACGCCCGGCTGCAACGAGACGGAGGGAATCGTCCAGGCGTTCGTGCCGGAGGCCGCGCCGCTGCCGCCGCGATTGTTGCTCCAGCGCACTACCGCCACGTTGCCGTTGTCGCTGGCCGTGCCAGACAGGGCGAACGCGCCATCGCCCGTTGTGAAACTTGGGCCGCTAGTGGGTGCGGTGATGGTAACCACAGGTGCTGTGGTGTCGCCGCCCGCCGCTGCGACGATCTTGCGGATGCGGAAATTGTCGCGATCCGACAGATACACGACACCTTTCGGATCGGCGGCAACGCCGGTAACGAAGTTCAATCGCGCGCCGAAGGCAATTGCGCCGTCGGGACTGAAACCGGAATTGCCCCCGGCGATGGTGGTGATGATGCCGTCGCTCACCGCCACGCGGCGGACGCGCGCATTGCTGCGGTCCGCGATGAAAAGATTCCCCGCGGTATCGAGTGCAATGCCGGTCGGTACGTTGAGCAAAGCGCTGGTTGCCGGACCACCGTCCCCGCCGGAACCCGCGCTGCCATTGCCCGCAATGGTCGTGATGACGCCCGTGGCGTTTGTGATTTTGCGTACGCGCTGGTTGGAGCTGTCGGAGATATAGACGTCGCCCACGCCGTCTACCGCCACATCGTTGGGGAACGCCAGGCGCGCGGCATTTGCCGGGCCGCCGTCACCGCCGAAACCCAATCCCGCGCCAGACCCGGCGAAGCTGGTGATTTTGCCGTCAGGCGCGACACGTCGAATGCGGTGATTGTTGAAGTCCGCGATGTACAGATTCCCGTTGGCATCCACGGCAACGTTTTCGGGATCGTTCATTTGCGCAGCCGTCGCCGGGCCATCGTCGCCCGTGAAGCCCGCCGTGCCGATGCCGGCCACGGTGGTGATGACGCCGGTGCTAGCCATTACTTTGCGGATGCGATGGTTGCCGCTGTCGGCGATGAAAAGATTGCCGTCTTTATCAATCGCCACCCCGAGCGGAGCGTTAAGCTGCGCGGCCGTCGCCGGGCCGCCGTCACCGGCTGCGCCCGCTGTCCCCACGCCCGCCACGGTTGCGATTACGCCGCCCGGCGCGACGCGGCGGACGCGGTTGTTATCTATGTCGGCGAAATACAGATTGCCCGCGCCGTCAAAGGTCATGCGGATCGGACGAGAGACGGATGCTGCGGTCGCCGGGCCCCCATCGCCGCTAAAGGCCAGCGTACCCGTTCCAGCGACCGTCACCAGCACGCCGGCAGTGTTCGGTGGGTTGGAGGTGATCGTAACAACGGTGGACGCGCTGTTGCCCGCATCATCCACCGCCGTCACGGTGATGACATTGCGACCGGCGGCCAGCGGCACGCCCGCGATTGTCCAAGTCGTGGTACCGCTGGCCGTTCCGCTCAAGCCTCGGTCCGAAACCCAACGCACCGACGCCACACGGATGTTGTCCGCCGCCGTGCCGCTCACGTTGGTCAGGCTGGAAGTCACTGTCGCCGCGCCGCCCGCCGGGGATGTGACGGCGATGGTGGGCGCATCCAAATCGGGCTGGCCTTCTTGAAACACTGTGAAGCTGCGCCCGGCGATACTGACCGTGCCCGCGCGGGAGGCGCTGGTGGCGTTGGCCAAAATCTTCATCCCGACTGAGCCGTTGCCGCCACCGCCCGATCCCGGTTGGAGTACAATCCAGGGCACGTTGCTGGCCGCCGTCCAATTGCAGTCGTTGGGCGCGACGGTGACGTTGACTGCGGCATCGCCGCCGTCGCGCCCGAATTCGCGCGTCGTGGGCGTGATGACGTAGTTGCAGCCACTCATATTCGCCGTGACCTTGTACACGCCCCGCCCGTGCGTGAAGGCGTACAGCGTCGTCACGCCGTTTACGGCGTTGAGCACCAGCGCTTCGGTCACAACGTTGGCAAAGCCCGTATTTTCGACCGACCACGTTGCGCCGCCGTCGTTCGATACGAAAACGCCTAAATCCGTGCCGACGTATAGCCGCGCCGTATTCGACGGATCCACAACGACGCAATGCACCGGGATGTCGGGGATGCCGGTCGTGCCAGTGCCATCAATGTTCGCCCACGTCACGCCGCCATCTATTGAGCGGAAGACGTGGCCGACGTTGCCCGAAGAATTGAAGGTGGAGTTGGTCGCGTAGACGATGTCCTTGTTCGTCGGATCAAACGCCAGCCACGAGACCTGTCCCGTGCGCGGGCGGGCGAACTTTTCGGTGGTGGTTGAAGGCGGCGAAGCCGCGCTGAGCGTGAGCAGGCGGTCGGTGCGGATGATCGTGCCGTCAGTCATCCCGATCAGCCCGCGGTTCGCGTCCATTGGGGCGACGGCAATTGCGCTGAGCGAAGCACTGCCCGAAAAGCTGAGCGAGCGAACCGAGCCGCCGCTCACCCACAGCGACATGCCATTGGTGGTGCGGTACAAGTTCGCGCCGCCCGTGTAAAGCCTGCGCGGTTCGCTCGGGTCCATCGCGATCGGCGTAATGAACAGCCCTGCTTCGTTGATGCCCGTTATGGCGTCGGAAAACGTTGCGCCCGCATCGGAGGATTTGCGAATGCCTGTGTTCTGTGTGGAGGTGTAGAGAATCGCGGGATTCAGGAAATCCACTGCTCCATACCCGCCGTCCGCCCCGTTGATCAAGCGCCATTGGTTCGGCCCTGTCGTGTCGGTCCCGCGGACCGTCCCGTTGTCCTGCGTACCGCCAAAGTAGGACATTCCGTCGGGCGCGACCGAGCCATGGTAGAACTGCGTCACGGCGTACATATTGTTGAGCGGCGTCCATTGGACGGCGGAGTTGGTTAGATTGCAGGCGCCGGTGGGCCCCGTCGCCACTTTCGCCCGCGCGTTATCGCTGCGCCAGATGCCGCCGTCATTGCCGACGAACATCTGCTGATTGGTCGTGCCGTTGTACTGCGGATGAAAGCCTATGAAGTGTTCATCGGGGTGGATGCGGCTTTCGCCCTCGTTCGGGTAAACAAATCCTCCCACGCCCCAGGTCGCGCCGCCGTCGTCGGTCCGCCACAAATCGATCGAACCAACCCAGACGCGGTTTTCATCGAGCGGGTCCACCGCGACCGCCAAGTCGTACCAGGACTGGCCAGTGAATCCATTTGTTGCGGCCACCTTGCATTCAATGGCCGTTGCGCTGGAAGGGTTCGACAGGATGGCCGTGTTGTAGGTCACCGCGTCGGCGTTGCGCACGCGCGCCACCCACGAACCGGGGTCGCCGCTGGCTGTCGAGCGGAAGAAGGCATGCAGCCCATCCCTGTAATTACCAGACAGTTCGGCCGTTAGTGCGTATACGGTGTTCTGGTTCGACGGCGCAACGGCCAGCACCGTGCGCCCCATTCCCGATTCGCTCAAAACAGAATTCCAACTGCCCGCGCCGCCCGCGTCCGTGTTGCGATAGACCGTCGCCTGCTGGAAGTTGCCGCAGGCGACAAACAGATAATCCACCGTCTGGTCAGTGCGCGCGGCCAGGTCGTAACACCCGCCCGTAACATTGGTCGCCAATACGCGCGTCCATGAAGCGCCGCCATCAATCGAGCGGTACACGCCGGTGCCCGTGGCTGCGTAAATGCGCCTGCTGTCCAGTGGGCTTATGAAAATGTCGTTGACGAAATAGAAATCTGAATTGTTGGTGCTGTCCAGGCGCGCCCAATTTACTCCTGCGTCCGCGGTCTTGAATATTCCCGCGCCCCGCACGTTGTCCACGGCGAAGTATCCTTCGCCCGTCCCGGCATAAATGATGTTCGAATCCTTGGGATCAAAAGCCAGCGTGTTGACGGCGATATTGGCCAGCATATCGGCCAGCGGCGTCCACGCGGCGCCTGCGTTGGTGGACTTCCAAACGCCGCCCGCCGCCCCCGCCGCGTACATCACGTTCGGGTCGGTCGGGTTGATCAAGATGGCGCGCGTGCGGCCGCCAATATTGCCCGGGCCGAGTGGCGTCCAGGTGCCTAGCTTCTGCTGCTCCGGATCGGCGGCCAGCGCTGAACGTGATTCCCAGCCGCGCCCCAACGCCGTCGAGTATTGCGGCATCGCCCGCATGTGGTCCAGCCCCTCAAAATACCTGTCTATCGGCAATTCGGTCTCGCCCTCGGGCAGGCGCTTGGCCAGATAATATTTCATCGCTTCATCCGGCTGGTCATACCGCGGCTCGCGTTCGGCGGGCGCCGGGGCCGCGTCCTGCAACGGCAGACCGAGCCGCGCGGCCTCAGCCATCGGATCAAAGAAAAGGTCTTCGGTCTCAGCGGCGGCAGGTGCCGTAGTGGTAGGCGTCGGTTTGACCTGTTTTCGCCGTGGCGCGGGCCTGCGTTTGGCCGCGACCTGCTTCACCGCCGGCCGCCTGCCCCGCGACCGCTGTTGGTTACGCGCAAGGGCAACGCCCCCCCAGATGAGTAAGATGCCGAGTAATGTGCTGGGCAGGCTGACGAGTAAGACTCTTGTGCGATGGGCCGAAACTTTCACGGGTTTACTCCTCCGATGACGGAACAAACGATCTACATCCTGATACAGCGAGATCTTCAGACAGGTAAGTGAAGGCTGAGCTGCCAACCGAGCAAATTGACGGTCAGCGGTATGGCTGCGAATCAAAAGGCCTGACGGCTACGCCTGTTTGGCGTGCGCCACCAGGCAATCATGGGAACAGAACGTTTGTGCGCGGCCGCGCACCGAAACCGTCACCGCATCGCGCGCGGAGACGAACGCGCCACAGGCCGAACAGCGCACCATGTCGGCCGAGGCGGTCTGCCCCCCTACCTGCTCGCGCAAAGACTTGACGTCTTTGACCGTGCGTCGTAAGTGGGCGCTCAATCGAGTGATCGCCTTCATCACGTATACGATGAAAGAGAAGACGATCAGAATGATGACGCATTTGATAATGAAACCCACCGATTGCCTCCGCCGAAAATGAAATGCTATTTGGGATTTTTCGGCTCTTCCGGCCCGTGGTTAAGCATCGTTTTCAACCCGGATGTAACACCTCCGCGGGCATTTTTTAAATCCTCGCGAGCATCGGCGATCATGTCTGGACTGATGGCGCCGCTGGCTTCCAGTTTCTGCAACAAGGTTTCTGCTTCATCCAGGTGGGTCTTTGATTGAATGAAGGCGGCCGCCAGCAGCAGTTCTACACGTGGGTTGTTCGGATTCAATTCCAGCGAACGCCGCGCCGCTTTAATGGCCTCCTCGAACTGCCCTTTCATCGAGTAAACGATGCCATACCCATGCGAGGTGCGCGCGTCGTTCGGATTTGCCTTGGCAGCCTGATCCAGAAACTGCATCGCCTCGTCAGGGCGGCTGATCTGTATGAATTGGTCTGCGGCTTCGAGCTGGGCCTCGACATCGTTCGGGTTGCTCTTTGCTTTCTGGATGAGCAGCTTGGCCTGGTTCACCATCTGCTCGCGCTGTTCCGGCGTCAGATTCTGACTGCTCTCGGAATTGGTGCTGCGCGATTGTGGCATCCGGCTGCTCGCCTGCGCCACGGAGTTCTGCAGTGCAGCGCCTTGTGCGCGGCGGAATTGCCAATTGGCAAGTTTGAAGCCGCAAATTAACCCAATAACTAACCCGATGATGGTCAGCGAGACGTTCGTTCGTAAAAAGGAATATTTCATTTTGCCGTTATTAACATTCTGAAGCAAAACCCGCGTTGAAAAGTTTCGAAGCCGCAGAGCTGACCTATAAGCCGAATTCTGTACCCACACCCCGAAGGGTGCGGGCGGCGATCATTCATCTGGGCGGCGCATTACTGCGCCGCTCGAGCGACCTACCCGGAAGCGTCCCGCGTTGCGCGCGCATCCCAAATTCCCCAATTTCAAAGTTCAAATCTTGAATTTGAAATCCGCGCGCAACGCGAAGTGGGCCGGACCAGCCCTGATTCCGCCTCCCTATTTGGTCTTGCACCGCAGGGGGTTTGCCTAGCCGGACATGTCGCCACATCCGCTGGTGATGCCTTTACCTCACCGTTTCACCATCGCCCGTCGCGCTGCTGCGCAGTCTCAAATTTCGGGTTCCGATGTTGCGATTTGGGACTGCACAGCAGCGCGCTTAGGGCTGTCTATTCTCTGTTGCACTTTTCCGTCGGGTCACCCCGCCTGGCCGTTAGCCAGCCTGCTCATCCTGTGGTGTTCGGACTTTCCTCAAGGCACGCTGCGGCGCGCATCCCATAATTTCAGATTAACTTAAGATTTGGAATCCGCCCCGAAGCGTGCCCTACGATCACCCAGTCTGCTCTGCGACTTCATTCGGCAGTATAGCACGGCGAGAAAACACGACAAGGCACGCTGACGATCGCAGAAGGCCTGAAATGGCAGTGGTGGGAAAGAAGGTAACGAAAGGAAGGAGAAAGGAGAAGGCCAAAAACATCAGACGGGATTCGCCCCACAACGAATCCCGCCTTCAGCGAAGCGAGCTATCCCCAGTTGATCGCACGCTTCGGGACAGAACCCGGTTGCGTTCCAACGATCCAGAACGACTACTTACGCAACCGGTCCTACCCACTCATCAACAACCCATTCCTTGAATGGAGAACCACAACTTCAACCTTACAATCACACCTTACAATCAGGCCGCCTGTAGTTCCATACGTAGAATTACGTGTTTTCTTTCGCAAAACGCGCGAAGGGGACTTACGAATTAAGATCCGTAAGTCCCCTTCAGCAGCAGTCGAATTTTGAATACGAGCTTATCCATCCATCGGCAAGATGCCTCGTTTCAAAGCGAACCGGATCAGGTCGGCATGGGTCTGCAATCCGAGTTTTCGCATCAAATTTGCGCGGTGACCTTCGGCAGTGCGTGGGCTGATGAAGAGACGGTTCGCGATCTCGCCGCTCGTTCGCCCTTCCGCGACCATTTGCAGCACTTCCCGTTCGCGCGTGGTCAGCAGTTCGTACGGGTCATCTGGCACGGATTCCACCTTGCGCATGTAAAGCTCCAACGCGCGCTCGGACAGTGGCGGGCTGAGATAGCGCCGGCCGGCGACGACTTCGCGGACGGCTTGAATCAAATCGGCGGCCTGCGAATCTTTCAGGACGTACCCCAACGCGCCGTTCCTGAAGGCTTCAAACACGTACGCGTCATTGGTGTACATAGACAGGATGATAATGCGCGTGTGCGGTAGGCTTTTGGTGACTTGTCGAGTGACTTCCAGCCCGTTCAATCCGGGCATCATCACGTCGGTAATGAGCACGTCAGGTTTCAAGCGTTCCGCTAACCGGACGGCCTCGATCCCATCACTGGCTTCTCCGACCAAGCGGAATAGCGGCTCGATTTGCAACAGCGCGCGCAGGCCTTGCCGCACAATGTTGTGATCATCGGCTAGCAGGATGTTTGGCATCAATCCCTCCTCTCTCTCACCAATCCAATCACCTACGACTTCTTCCCCGAAATTTCAGGTTTCAAGTGGCAGCAACGCGGTCACAGTCGCGCCCGCGCCCGGAGCCGATTCGATCGTCAGTGTGCCGCCAAGCAGCTGCGCCCTCTCCCTCATCCCCGCCAACCCACTCGATTCTCCAGCGGCCAACGCCGCTTGAGGGTTAAATCCCTTGCCGGGGTCGGAAATTTGTACGGAGAGGTTTTCCGCATCCGCCGAAACGTTCACCTTGGCCTTGTCCACGCCAGCGTGACGCGCGACGTTGGTGAGCGCCTCTTGCACAATTCGATACGCGGCCGTTTCGACTTCCAGTGACCATCGTTGATCTTCAATCCCGGTATGCGCCAGCGCCACATTGACGCCAGTTTGCGCCGTATACCGTTCGAGGTGCCACAATAAGGCATGCAGCAGACCCAAATCGTCCAGCATCGCCGGGCGCAAATCAAGAGATAGATCCCGCACGCGCCCCATCAGCTCATTCACCAACAACTGCGCCTCTCGGAGCTGATCTTTAATTTCGTCCGAAGGCAACCGCCCCGCGACTTCAATGACAAGTTTCAAGCCCGTCAGCAACTGTCCGATTTGATCGTGCAATTCGCGCGCGATGTTGCGACGTTCACTCTCCTGTACCTCGACCAAGCGGTGCGAGAGATTGCGAAGCTCCTCTTCCGCACGACGACGCTCGACGATCTGTTCCGATAGCAAGGCGTTGGCAGCGGAAAGTTCCGCCGTGCGCTCTCGCACACGCTGTTCGAGTTCGTCGTGGGCGCGGCGCAATGCTTCTTCGCCACGTTTGCGCTCGACCGCGTAGCGCATCGAACGCGTCAGCAACTGACGGTTAATTCCGCCCTTGAAAAGATAATCCTGGGCGCCGAGTTGAATCGCCTTTACCGCCAGTTCCTCGTCACCGGTCGCGGTCAGCGGGACGATCGCCACGCCCGGCGCTTGCGCGCGCGTGCGTAAGAAGGTGTCCAACCCATCACTATCGGGCAGCCCAAAATCCAATAGCACCAAATCAATTCTACCGTTCGCCAACCGCCCCAACCCTTCATGTAGATTGGCCGCCCATTCCAGCCGGAATACGGAGGCATCTTCACCGACTAATCCCTTTACGATCTCAGCCGCGGCGGGATCATCTTCGATCAAAAGAACATTAATTGGTTCGCTTTCCATTGCGTCTGGGGATTGGGGCACAAGTTTTCAATACACGTTCACGTTACCGGTTTATCAAAGCAATAATTCCCCGTCTAACAAGTTTGGGTGAAAGGAGAGTTATCGCTACAAATCAGATTGAGAAATGCTGGTATCCGGTAAGTGGTAAAAGAAAAACAGCCAGTGCAAACCTCTAGGGCACTGGCTGCTGGAAACTACGCTCTACGAAAGATTTTGTGGCGGCCGAAATCAGCCTTGTGGTTTGCTCTGCTCTTCCTTCTGTTTGGCTTCCGCCTCTTTCCTCTTTTGCAAAGCACTGGCTTCATCGGAGATCTTCTTCGCTTTCTCGTCCAATTCTTTCCGTTTCCCTGGGTCCTTCGTCAGCATCTGCTGTTGACGGATGAGCAGGCTCTTGTAAAACATCGCGTCCACATACTCCGGATCAATGGAGAGCGCCTTTTCGATGTACTCCAGCCCCTTCGCGGCACAGGACTCTGCTTTTTGTTTGTCGGCCAACGCCTCCGGCGAATAGTCCATGTTCCGGTAGTGGAAGGCGTCTTTCGCGAGTAATGCCTGATCCTGGTACCGTTTGGTTTGCTGGAAGGAGCAATCCCAGTAGTTCACCGCCACCGTGTAGTACGTTGTCGCCTGAACGTCTTTCGTTGAACAGTCGCCTTCCGCGCGTTTCAGGATCCAGTCGCGCCACTCATTCATCTTCTCCAGGTCCTGGTAGATACTGGCGATATAGCTAATGGCGTTATCCCGGTTCTTGCAGTTGTTACCCACCAGGTCCAATGCCTTTTTGTAGGTGTCCAACGCTTCATTTGCGAGTTTATCCCGCTCGGGGCCCGTAGCGGCTTTGTAATCCTTCACCAGCGTCGCGCCGAGAAAGAGATTGCCGACCGGGTTCTTCTCATCCCAACTGAGTGCGTCGCGGAAGAATTGTTGGGCTTCTTTTGTGCGCCCCTGGTTATACAGAATGGCACCTTGATTTAGCTTGTCCTTGGCGACGACTTTGCTGATGTAATTACAGCCAGAACTGAACACCGCCAATACCACGACAGCCGTGACCCCGATCGCAGTGACAAAATGACGGAAAACTCTCATGACGTTAGGAAGTCTCCCTCTGGAAAATGATTTTTTCGATTGGAAGGCGGTCGGACAGACCGCACACTCGATCCTTGCCTTGCACGATGCCGCGAAGTAACTGAAGAATTATGTTACGCCGCCATCCGGCCATCGTCCTCTCACTTACTCTGACCAATCACTGGTCCAACCCTTCAATCTGAAGGCCGATTGGCTGGCCACCAGCCTGTTTTACGACGTCAATGACCTTGACGACCTCGCCGTATGCCAGCGATCGGGGCCCCTTGATAAAAACGGCTTTGCGGTCCGCAGGGCGTCCGGTGATGGCACTGACCAACCTGTCGCGAAGAGCGTTCAGATCCGGCAATTCCTCGGTATTGAGCTTATACCCCTTGCCGGTCGAAGGTAACGTCACCAGCAGGCTCAACGGATCTGGGGGCGTATCCTTCATATTCTCCGGCGGCTTCTCAGGAATCTTCGTTTCAAACCGGTGGGGTTTTTGTGGACTGATCACCATGAAGATGATCAGCAGCACAAGCAACACGTCGATTAACGGTGTGACGTTGATATAGGGAGTGGCTTCTTTCCCGCCTCCGCCCATAGCCATAACGGTTTCTCCTTACTTTGGAGGACTGATCAACAGTCCACTATTGCTCGCCCGCCTTCTTCTTATCCGAGACAAGGCCAAGCTGTTGGAAGCCGGCATCGCGAATCATGTTGACCACATCAACCACGTCCCCGTACTTAACGTTGACGCTGCCTTTGATATAGACAATCTGCGGATCGCTGGGCTTCAGTGCCTTCATCCTGGTCTGGATCTTGTCAACCAACTGTTCTTTTCTGACGGGGTCACGGCCGACATAGTAAACCCCATCACTGGGGATGCTGATGACGACCGCAGTATCTTTCGTGATGTTGGCGTCTTCATCAGGGTTATTGCCTCTTGGCAGAATCACAGTCACGCCTGATTGGAGCAGCGGCGTGACCACCATGAAGATGATCAGCAACACCAGCATAATGTCCACCATCGGCGTAACATTGATGTCGGCGTTGACATTTGAAGACCCCCCTGAACTCATTGCCATAGTGGCTTCCTCCTCAAACGAAAAGCAGTTCAACTTGTGCAAACCTTCTTCGCAGCTTTCCGACTCGACCAGCTTGTACTTCGGGGCCTGATCGGGCCCCGAAGTACAAGCGTGATGTGATCAGCAACCTTAGGAAGACGGCTTTATGGACTTCTACTTCTTGCCCCGCTGCTTCAGGAAATAGTCAATCAACTCCGCCGAAGAGTTTTCCATTTCCACCACGAAGTTATCCACTTTACTAACGAAGTAGTTGAAGAGCCACACTGCCGGCACTGCGACGAGCAGACCGAAGGCGGTCGTGAACAGCGCTTCGGCGATACCACCGGCCACGGCCGAAATACCCGCGGATTCGGCGCTACGCATCCCTTGGAACGCGTTGATGATGCCGAACACGGTGCCGAACAATCCCACGAAGGGGGCCGTCGAACCGATCGTCGCCAGTCCCGAAAGACCTCGTTTGAATTCGGCAACCTTGATGGCCGTCGCGCGCTGCAAGGCGCGTTTGGAAGAGTCAACAATTTCTCCAGAAATATCGCTGGAAAGTTGGTGCGCGCGGAATTCCTGCAGCCCGGCATTGACGACCATCGCCAGGTGGCTCTTTTTGTATTTGTCCGAGAGACTGATGGCTTCATCAATCTTCTGGCTCTTGAGCGATTGGGCGACCTTGGTGGCAAATTCACGCGACTGATTCTTGGCCGCGCTGAAGGTCAAATACCGTTCAACCATGATCGCGATGGACCAAATGGACATGATCAGGAGCACGACGACCACGCCGCGGGCCACCCAGCCCATGTTGCGGATCATGCCCAACAAAGAAAAGTCGAACGCTTGTGCGTCTTTCCCCCCTTCTGCCAAGGCAAAAAGGAAGGGAGTTACTGCTAACCAGATTTGGCTAAGCAAGATCATCATGATGTCGAAATCCTCCAAATAGGTGGTTGCTGATTGAGACTAACTCACCGCCGCCGGTCTGATTATCTCAAGTCTATCGTAACAATCAGAGTACTTTCCGGCCGCGATCGGATTACAGCAGGCTCTTACCAATGCCCGCTTGGACGCCGCCCGCAGAAAGAATGTTCCCGCGGGCAAACGCCGGACGATTGAGTACTGCTGACGATTATTGCAGCGTAAAGTTGAACGTCAGAACGCCCTGAACTTTCACAGGGACACCCGACAATTCCGTCGGCTTAAACAGCCATTGCTTTGCCGCCTGCAATGCGGCGTCGCGCAGCAACGGGTGGCCGCTGATGACTTGGGCGTCAATCACCTTTCCCTCTTCAGAAATGGTGACTTGCACCTGCACCGCGCCAGAGGCGCGCGCCGCTTTCGCAATCGCCGGGTAAGGCGGTTGCGGCTTTCTGATCGCATTGCCCTGCAGCACACCGCCCGAAACGCTGATCTTCTTCGGCGGCGGTGTGGCTTCAGGCGTCGGCTTCGGCGGCGGCGGCGGCGGCGGCGGCGGCGGCGCGTCATCCCCCTTCGAACCTACTACGCCTCCAGGAACGCCTCCGGTCGCGCCCCCTGGGACGCCTCCCGGCACACCCGTCGAAGCTGTAACCACGGGCCTCGACACGACGGTGGTGGGATCTGGAATCTTCTCGGGCGGCTTTACCGGCGGGGTGAATGTGGTTATTTCGGGAATGTTTTTGACGACCACTTGCTGTGCCGCGGGCGGCGGCGCGGCCGGGGGCGGCGGCGGCGGCGCGAGCATCGTTGTGACGTCCAGCGCATCCGTCAGATTCGGATTCATATAAATAACCGTCCCGACTGCGATCGCGAGCAGTGCCACGACGTAAATCAGCGTCGTGACTACCATAAACGTCCCGGTGCGGGTGTTCTCTCTGCCGTGTTTAGACGATTCAACTAAGTTATCGAACATGGCTTATCGCCCTCCCTTGACTTCAATACCGATGGGTCAAGCGATCAGAAACACTTTTCCTGACCACATCATCAAAACCTTCCGCACCCCTCTTGGAGCCCGTGGGCTTTGAGCGGGATGCGAAGAGGTTCATTGACTCGAAATCAATGAACCCGATAACGGTGAAACCTTTTATTTGCCTAGTGAATTGAGACGAACTGCCTCGAACCGATCTGCCAAACCCTGCACTTACAGAACACAACCAACGCCAGAACACATACCAGTTCCAGGCTTCGGCGAGCCTGACAAGAGCGGCATTGGGAAGCACCACGACTTGTCTTTAGGTCCTCGCCTGACGAACTGCAAGTTCATCACTGCGCTTATGTTTTCGTAACGATCTTGATTACAATGATTTTTGACGGGCCAGCAACGTCATCGAGTCTACTATCCGACTCGCGCTTTCGTCAAGACATCTGCCTATTTTTGTTTTACCAAATTGCTGCCCTTGAATCTTTTACCAGCGTTACGATTGACTGCTCAGTAATCGTCCTCCCCAACAACGAAGGGGTCAAAGGTCCCTTCCACCAAGAGAGTACACCACGAAAATGGCATGTGTGTGCGACCTGTCAGCACACACTCTCATTTCGGTGGCTATTTGCCTTTCTTACGCGATTTGCGAGGAGCCGTTGACACACCAGCGGCGGCCAGCATTTGGGGGGTCACGCCGGCTGAACTGACGGCCGGGCTTTCCCCAGCCGCGACGGATTCTTTGCTTGCGGGCGTTCCCACCCGGGCGGCGCGAGCGCGGGCGCGCCAGGACTCCCACCACAGCATAAACGGGCTGGCGATGTAGATTGAAGAATACGTGCCGATGATGATGCCGATGAACAAACACCACGAGAAGCTTCGCAGCACCTCACCGCCGAAGGCCAGCATCGCGACGACCGTCAGGAACGTCAGGCCGGAAGTGATGATCGTTCGCGACAGCGTCTGATTGATCGCATCGTTTGATACTTTCTCCAGGCCTTCGCGCCGTTTGGTCCTCATCATTTCGCGGATGCGGTCGAAAATCACGATCGTGTCGTTCATCGAATAACCGACCAGCGTCAACAGGGCCGCGATCACCGTCAAGTTGATCTCCCACTGCATGATCGAAAAGATGCCCAGCGTGATCAGCACGTCGTGAACGACTGCAATGACTGCCCCGATGCCGAACCCCCACGAATTGAAGCGGAACGCGATAAAGATCAACATTCCGATACAGGCGGCAATCGTCACATAGATCGCGCGGTTGCGCAGGTCGGCGCCGACCTGCGGGCTAACGGCTTCGGCGCTTTTGACGGACGCCGCGCCGGCGAAAAACTCCCTATCCAGCGTGTCGGCGGCCTGCGGGGGGACGCCGCCGATGTTTTTCACTTCGCCGATGCTCCCGATCAGTCCGCCGCGCGCCTTCTCGCGATAATCAATGATGGCGCGGGCGGCGTCCGCAGCGCCCTGCGGATCGAGTTTCGCGCGGGCCTGTAGCTCGTCCTTCAGTTTGTCGCTGCCGACGGTGTTGATGTCTATCTTGCCCTCGGTCGAAGGGTCGTTGAAGGATTTCAGCGCATCCAGAATCTTCTTTTTGCCAACGTCGGCGTCGCTGGTAGCGGCGGCAGATTCCACGGACTGTCCGGCCTGCTGTACGACTCCCACCAGGTTCGGCAGCCGCACCAGCACTTCGTTGCTGGGGGCCTGGCCGATCTGGGCGCTGATGGGCTGCAGTGAAAGCTTCGTCCCGTCAATGCCCTGTTTTTCCAACGCCGCGCGCAGCTTGTTCAGGTCAGGCGGCGCATTGAACTTCACCGTCGCCAGGGTGCCGCCCACAAAGTCAACGCCCATATTGAACGGGTGCGTGTGGTCTTTGCCGTCGAAGGCGCGGTAAAGGGCGGATCCCAGTCCGGCCAGGATCAATACCCAGGACAGGCCGATGAAAAACCACTTCTTGCTCAGGAAGTCGTAATTGGTGTTCTTAAAAATCTCGATCATAGTAGTTCGTTATAAGCGGCCCGCAGCCGGCGATCATCTCTGACGGCCACAGGCAAACCCTTTTTTCGTCACAGAGACTATTAGATGCTGATCGTTTCGGCCCGCCGCCCGCCGCGATTCAGTTCCCAGATGAACATCGAACGCGACACGTAAATGGCCGTGAACAGGTTCGCCAGCAAGCCGATGACCAAGGTCACGGCGAAACCGCGGATCGGCCCGGTCCCGAAGAAGTATAGAAAGGCCGCCGAAACGATAGTCGTCACGTGCGTATCAATGATCGTGACGAGCGCTTTGGCAAATCCCGTGTCGACCGCCGACGTGACGATCTTGCCCGCGCGCAGTTCTTCGCGGATGCGTTCGAAGATCAGCACGTTCGAGTCCACGGCCATACCGATTGTCAGGATCACGCCGGCGATGCCCGGCAGCGTCAGCGTGGCGCTGAACAGCGCCAACCCGGCAAGCAGGATGATCAGGTTCAGCATCAGTGCGATCACTGCGTTGACGCCGGATAAGCGGTAATAAAAGAGCATAAACAGCACGACTAGCGCCAACCCGACGATCGAGGCGATCAATCCCTGACGTATCGAATCCGCGCCTAAAGACGGGCCGACCGTCCGCTCTTCCAGGTAGACGATCTTCGCCGGCAGTGCGCCCGAACGCAGCGTCAATCCCAAATCTTCGGCCTGTTCCCGTGTGAAGCTGCCCTCGATCTGGCCGCTGTCGGTAATTTTCGATTTGACCACCGCCACGCTCTTGATTTCGCCGTTGAGCACGACCGCCAAATATTTGCCAATATTATTTTCCGTCCAGGTGCCGAACTTTTCCGCGCCACTCGGCTTGAGCGAGAAGTTGACGCTGTAGCCCCCCATCCCCTGCTGATTCTGTTGGCCGCGGGCTTCGCGGACTTCGTTGCCGCTGACGACGGGTGCCTTATCAACGATGTAATAACCGGCTTCAGAGGTCCCGTCAGCTCTGCGCTCTTTGTACGGGAGCACTTCCCGATCCTGGTTGAATTCCGGCGAGGCCTTGGCCTGCTCTTCCGTGTCAAACTTCGGGGCCGGGGCCACGGCCCGTATGTCCAACCGCGACTCGCCTTTGATCAGTTCTTTGACGCGCTCCGGATTGTCCACGCCGGGCATCTGCACCAGAATTTGGTGATTCTTTTCGTTTCCGTACTCTTGCACCGTCGGCTCGGCCACGCCGAAGTTATTGATCCGCTGTTCAATGATGTTCTTGGCTTGCTGCGTGGCTTCCTTGCGGAAGAAATCGGCGGTGCGCGTGTTCAGCGTGAAGGTGATCTTTGCGGGATTGCTGCTGCTGGAAACGTCCCAGGCGTCACTGCCCATAAACGCCAGCAGCTTGTCCTTGATCTTGGTCTGCTCGCTGGCGTCAGGCGTCTCAACGGTCAGCACCCCCGGCGACGCCGTGATGCTGGTGAATTTGACGCCCTCTTTGGTGAGGTCTTCCTTGGCTTTGTCGCGGTGGTTTTCCGTAATGATTTTGATGGCATCATCGGCCTGCACCTGCATGACCAAATGCGTCCCGCCTTTGAGATCCAGGCCCAGGTGAATATTTTCGGACAGATTCTGTTTGAGCTTGGCGGGTTTGAAGAAGTCGCTCGCGCTACGCGAATAACCTTTGGGCTTATTCCACGGCCCGAACAAGACGACTAAGCAGAATACGGTGACCGCCGCGATGATGATGCTACGTGTACGAAGATTCTTATTCATAAGACCTAAAGCGCCGATGCCTCCGTAAATGCTCGGGCAAACGGCCTACCTTCTTAAATTCAGGACTCAGGGTGGGGGTTCGGAAAAATCTGTTCGCCTCGCAAGAATTTGCCCGGGTCAGCTTTTCTGCTCCGGCACATCCTGCAATCCGGAGATTGCGGTGCGCGCGACTTCGACGCGAACGTTCTCGGCGATCTTCAACTGCACGCTGCGTTTGTCCTCGCGCACGCTGACGATCTGTCCGTACAGGCCGCCGCTCGTCACAATCTTGTCGCCCGGCTTCAGGTTGTTGAGCATCTCATCAACCGCGCGCTGGCGTTTGCGCTGGGGCACAATGATTAAAAAATAAAAGAGCACGAAGACCAGCATCATCGGAACCAGCATTCCGAGCGAACTGCCTCCCTGCAAAAAGACCAGAAAAAGGGCAATCTGTTGTGACATCACGTAAGGGCGGGTTTAACCTTTTAGATTTGAAAGTTTATTCGTCGGCAGTGCTCATCGTGCTGAAAGCCGGACGACGCGGCGGATTCACTCTTCGTTTGAACGGCTCCGGAATTTACTCAAGAAGCTTGTGCGATAGGAAGCGAATTCACCAAGCGTAATACTCTGCCGTATGGATCGCATGCTGTCAAGGTAGAAGGCCAGGTTATGGTACGAGCAGAGCGTCGCGGCCAGCATCTCGCCGCTGTTATACAAATGCCGGATGTACGCCCGCGAATAGCGGCGGCAGACCACACATTCGCAGGCGTCATCCAGCGGGCGTTCGTCCCGGATGAACCGGGCGTTGCGGACATTCAGTTTGCCGGCCGAGGTGAAAACCTGCCCGTTGCGCGCGTTGCGCGTCGGCATCACGCAATCGAACATGTCCACGCCGCGCGCCACACACTCGATTAAATCTTCCGGCGTGCCGACGCCCATCAGGTAGCGCGGCTTGTCCGCGGGCAGTTGTGGCGCGATGAATTCGGTGATGTCGTACATTTGCGACTTCTCTTCCCCCACGCTCAAACCGCCAATGGCATAACCTTCAAACCCGATCTCGACCAATTGTTCTAGACTCTGCCGCCGCAATTCCTGATAGATGCTGCCTTGATTGATGCCGAACAGAGACGAACCGACCCCCGTAGACTGTGCCGTCCCTTTGAGCCGGTCAAACTCCACACGCGAACGCCGCGCCCAGCGCGAAGTCATTTCCAGCGAATCCTTCGCCTGCTTGGGCGAGGCAGGAAACGGCGTGCATTCGTCAAAGCACATCGCGACGTCCGACCCGAGTGCGTGCTGAATCTGCATCGAGACTTCGGGCGAAAGGAACTGCTTCGAGCCGTCCAGGTGCGAGCGGAATTCGACGCCCTCTTCGCGGATTTTTCGCAGTTCGCCGAGGCTGAAGACTTGAAACCCGCCGCTGTCGGTCAGGATCGAGCGCGGCCACGAAATGAATTTGTGCAGCCCGCCCAGCTCGCGCACCGTCTCGTGGCCGGGGCGCAGAAAAAGGTGATAGGTGTTGCCCAGAATGATTCGCGCGTCGAGCGTTTCCAACATCTCCTGCGTCAGCGCCTTGACTGTCCCGGCGGTGCCGACCGGCATAAAGACTGGCGTTTCGATCACACTATGGGCGGTCGTGATTTGCCCTGCACGCGCTTGCGAACTTCGGTCCGTATGTTCGACCTTAAAAGAAAGATGATCCACTTGTGTTCAGTTCCCTAAAATCATCTCTAACACCGGGTCGCGTCCGCCAAAATAATCGGCGGAACTCAATTCGACCAGCACGTCGGGGAAAAGCGACGCCGGGTCGCCGGACTCGGTTTGAAACAGCCGCGTCGAGTATTGAACCGTCATTGCCGAATTCGGCAAGTTGAATGAACGAACCTCTCCGTAATGGTTCGGCTTGCCACCGGTCGGCTCGCCGTAAAAGGCGGCGTTCGTCAGCCGTCGAATATCAAGCGCGTTGAGCAACCCCGACGAGAATGTCCCATTGTCAATCAGAACAAACAATCTGTCGCGCTGGTTGAGCGCGGGCCGCGCCCGCAACGCCGTAATAAACGGCTGAATGATCGCGCTGTTGCCGCCCGTGTTATGCCGTAAATCAACCACGACTTTCGCGCCCGGATTTGAATCTATCGTGGCGAGCAATTGCGGCAAATAGCTCGCAAAGGGCAACGACGGCATGTCGGAACAACGGTTGTATTGAAAATACACGGCGTGGGATTCCGGCAAAAATTGGTGCCAGTAAAAATCCGCCGCCGAGTGACTCAGGTACAGCGGCGTCGGCACGCGCTGCGGGACGGGCGAGCGCAGCCAGTTGATCGTAACGTCTCGGGCGATCGGCGCAAATTCCATTTCGAATTGCTGGCCATTGACATCTTCAAAGGTGAAGCGTCCGTACTGCATGTCCGGCAAGACGCCAGCCGCATTCAGAATTTCCGGCGTGTACAAAAACAGCGGCAGGCGATTTTTGGCCCACGCTTCATTTTCGAAAGAGACGAACGGCAAGGTGGCGACCGCAGCATCCAGAATATCCGTCTCGCCGATGCGGACGACTTTCGCGCCAACGGCTCTTGGGTAGTTGGCTCGCCCGCGCGCGCCTTCCGCTGGCGTCGAAGTTACGCCGGTGACGAACAGGCCATCGCTGAAGACTTGTAAATCAATCGGGTAGCGCCGGAACGGCGCGCTGCCACTGGTGAAGCTCAAAGAGCTGTGCCCGTCGCCGATCATCGCCACCAGTCTGACCATCCGGGCGATCACCAGGTGATCCGGCAACGAAGGAATCGCCGCGTCAATCGCATCTAATTCGTTTTGGAATTGCTCCGGGGTGATGTTCCGGTAAACGCCCGGATGCAACCGGGTCAAATTGTCAGCTAAAAAATGCAGGTCCTGTCGCCACTGCTCCGGCTTCGTGGTCGGCTGCTGGGCGAATGTCGTCAGGCCCAACAGCATTGCCATTGAACATTGAAAGAGCGCCTTGAGGGCGGAAACACCCCGGGCTGCGCCAGGCCTGCGGGGATTAACACAGAACATATCCAAACCTCCAACACAGGTTGCATTTCAGGATTGACCAGTGGCCGATACGGCGGTTGCAAAGTTACGCACTCTGAGCGAAGAAGTCCTGGGCGTTCGTACGAAATCAGCAACCGTTTTCAATCCAGGCGCCGATTCAACCCTTCTTTTCCCTGCCCCGATGTTTGATGCGGATCGGCGTGGCGAAAAAATCGAAGGTCTCGCGCAACCGGTTGATCAGATACCGCTCGTAGGAAAAGTGTAGCGGCTTCTGGCTATTGGTGAATAACACGAAAGTCGGCGGGCGAATGCCGGCCTGCGTGATGTATTTGACCTTCAGCGGGCGTTTGGCCGAACTCAAGCCTTTGGGCTGCTCTAAATACTCGGCGTAAAACTGATTTAATTGTGCGGTCGGGATTCTCAGGTTGCGCGCGGCGTTCGCTTTTGCGATCAACTCCGGCAATCGAATGAGGCGCTGCCCGGTGAGGGCCGAAATGGTGATGATCGGCGCGTAATCCAGAAACTTCATCGCTTCGCGAATGCTTTCCTCCTGGCGGTAGACGGTGTTGGTGTCTTTTTCGATCGCGTCCCATTTGTTGACCAGCACGATCAGGGAACGTCCGGATTCGTGCGCGTACCCGGCGATGTTGGCGTCCAGCGACGTGACGCCCTCGATGGCATCAATCACCATTAACACAACGTCAGCACGTTCGATGTGTTTGCGCGCCATTACGACCGAAAGTTTTTCGGCCATCTCGTTGGTCTTGCCCTTGCGGCGGATGCCGGCGGTATCAATCAAACGTAGCTTGATCTTGGTGCCGTCTTCGGCGGTGGTTTCGAGAATGCTGTCTACCGCGTCGCGCGTCGTGCCGGGGATGGGCGAAACGATGGCTCGCTCCTGCCCGAGCAGTTTGTTAATTAAGGATGATTTGCCGACGTTCGGGCGGCCGATGATGGCGACGTTGATCTCATCGCGCTTTTCTTCGCGGGCTTCGACCGTTGGCAAGCGTTCGATCACGGCGTCCAACAGATCGCCCAGGCCGGCGCCGTGCTCCGCCGAAACCGGAAAGACCTCGTCGTAGCCGAATTGATGGAATTCCGCGGCGTGGTCGCTCACCTTGGTGGAGTCGGATTTGTTGGCGACGACGAAGACGGGTTTGTCTAGCGTGCGCATCATCCGCGCCAGCTCTTCGTCGAGCGGCGTGACGCCGTCGCGCACGTCCACGACGAACAACAATAATGACGCTTCTCCAATCGCCGCTTGCGCCTGTTTGAAAATGTTGGCCGGGATGACGGCTTCGTCGTCGGGCACGATGCCGCCCGTGTCCACTACGCGGAAGGCCCGATTTTGCCATTCGGCCTGGCCGTAGATGCGATCGCGTGTAATGCCGGGCAGGTTGCCAACGATTGAACGCCGCGCCCCGATCAGCCGGTTGAACAACGTGGACTTGCCGACGTTCGGGCGGCCGATGATGGCAACGACCGGCACTGCGGGCTGATCCCCCGCCGACACTTCCCCTTTGGCCTCGCCGTCAGAAATTTGTGTTATCTCTTGCTCCATAATCGAATCTGCACTCTTACGGTACAAACATTGAAACCGGTTGCCGGTTTTTAAAGTCTTGAAGCATAGAGTAAAGGTCGCTACGCTGACAACTCGCAGTACATTCAACCCACTTAATGGAGATTACAAGAACGCTCATAAGGAGGAGTCAAATGAAGAAACTAACACTGGTCTTGATGCTGGTCGCGATGGTGGCCACATCGGCCTTCGCGCAAGCCCCTGACGCGAAAGCCAAGGCAGATGAGGTACTCAAAAAAGCGCGCGCCGCGATCGGCAGCGATTCCAAATTCAAAAATGTTCAGGCCCTGTCGGCCGAAGGCACCATTCGCCAGAATCAAGGCGACCGGCAGATGGAAAGCCAGCTCGAACTCGAAATGTTGATGCCGGATAAGGTCAAAGTGTCGCAGACCATGCAATTCGGCACGAACGTCCGCGCGTTTGACGGGACGAATTTCTGGGCAGATTTTGTGCCGGCGGTCGGGATGGGCGGTCCCGGGGGCGGCGGATTCAGAAATTTCGGTGGTCCGGGCGGTCCCGGCGGCGCCAACAGCCCGATGGCGACGTATATGCAACAACAGCAGCGCCGCGAGATGGTCCAAATCCTGCTCGCCTGGTTTCTGGCGCCTCCGGCTTCGACGGGGATGCAATACACCTACGTCGGCGAAGCCCCCGGCCCCGAAAACAGCAAGCTGGACGTCATTGACGCCAAGACCAGTGACGGGCTGACCACGCGCCTTTATTTCAACAAAGACACGTATCGGCTGGTTGGGCTTAGCTACAAGGCGAAACAGATGCGTCGTGCCTTCGGCGGTCGCGGTGGACCGGGCGGTCCCGGCGGGCAAGGCGGCAATCGTCCCCCGCAGGCTCAAGGTCAAGGCCAGGGTCAAGGACAAGCTGGCGGTCAAGGTCAGGGGCAGCGGCCGGCGCAGGGACAGGGACAGGCGCAAGGCGCCGGGCAAGGACAGGGGCAAGGGCCTTTCCAGCACATTGGGATCCTAAGCTTAGAATTCCACGTGGACAAGTTGTCGCG